>Ga0315545_1001146_pt1 | contig 26585 bp, 21 predicted proteins | sample SalMarSW160210MG_FD_203096 | JGI IMG/M metagenome (GOLD analysis project Ga0315545, IMG submission 203096) | Salt marsh sediment microbial communities from the Plum Island Ecosystem LTER, Massachusetts, United States - Salt Marsh Sediment SW1602-10 ...
ATCTATGAGGAACAGCCGGCCTGTTTTTTCTACTTTCCCTTTGTCTTCCACGGCATCTCAAGCCGTTTTGAGAACACGGATGCCTATTTCAACGTCAACATGCCCAACTATGTCATCAAGGACTTTTTCATCAAAGAGCGACAAGACTAAAAGAAAGGGGGTGATCAGGATGGAGATTATTAAGAGAGGGTCGGATCACGTGCTTACCGAGCCGGGTGCCCTGCGTAACTGCTGTTTTCCTTTGGGGACGCTTACGTTCCGCGCGAGGTAAGCAGCCGTAATGGGAAGACGCGTCTTGTAGTGATCCCGGGACGGCCGCCCGGGGTCCTGCAAGAGAGGGGGCCGCAAGAGCAAGAAGATGCAGGAAGAGAAACAAGAGCGAAGAGAAACAGGAACAGAGAGATGAAGCTTTCAAGGTTCAACCTTTGGGTGGAAGATTATCCCGAAAAGGGGTCATCGCTGGTGTTCAATGCCCGCACCCAGGCGCTCATCAGGATGGAAGAGCGCTTCCGGCAAGACCTGACGGCCTGCCTGGAGTCTCCGGAAGGGGCGGCTGTCCCCGCCGTGCGCGAGAGCCTCGGCAGCCTCAGGGAGAACGGCATCATCGTCGAGGACGAAAAGACAGAGGCGGCCAAGGTCAAAGATTTTTTCAAACAGCTCAAGTTCGACTCGAGCGCCCTGCCTTTTGAGGTCACCCTCCTGACCACCTATGCCTGCAACTTCCGCTGCGTCTATTGTTTTGAGGAGTCGGTCAGGGAGGGCGTCTTTCTGGATGGTCCGACCGCAAAGAAGGCGGCAGGGTGGATCATGCGCACCGCCGAACAGGGGGGCCTGAAGAGCGTCTTTGTGGTATATTATGGGGGCGAGCCCCTGTTGAACCCCGGGCCTGTGTATCGCATCTCAGAGCGCCTGACGCGCTGGTCGCATCAGACGGGCACGGCCTTCGGCTTCAGCATCATCACGAACGGCAGTCTCCTGACGCCGGAGCTCGTCGACCGGTTGCTGAGAGTCGGCCTGAAGGAGATACGCATCACCGTGGACGGCGACCGGCAGGCGCACGACCGCAAGCGTCCCTTTGCCGACGGCAGGCCCTCGTTCGATCTCATCATTCAAAACATCAAGGGTGTCATCGACAAGGTGGCCGTGTCGGTAAGCGGCAACGTGGACCGGCAGAACCTGGAGAGCCTGCCGCGGCTGTTGGATTTTCTCGAGCAAGAGGGGTTGCTGCACAAGCTGCAAAGCCTCGAGTTCGCGCCCATCGCCCCGCGTTTGGGGCCAAAGGAGAACCCCGGCGCTATCGAACTGAGGGAGTGCCTTCCTTTCACGCAGGACGAAGGCCTGTTTCACGAGCTCCTTGCCGTCAAAAGAGAGCTCTTGCGCCGCGGGGTGGCCTTTCGCACGGGCCTGGCCATCAATGCCTGCGCCCTGACGATGCGTGACGGCGGGGCCACCATCGACCCCTACGGAAAGATCTATAAGTGCAATTCGCTCCTGGGGTATCCGGAGTTTGCCGTCGGAGACGTCGGCGATGAGGCCTGGGGGCCGCAACGCGCGGATTTCCTGAACATCGACGCGTGGGACAAGTGCCCGGCGGATTGTCCGTATCTGCCCATGTGCCAGGGAGGATGCCGGTTCTTTTCTTATCTGGAAAACGGGAATTTTTCAGGACTCTCCTGCAAGAGGGGGTATCTGGACCGCATCATCCCCGAATTGATAAAGCTCGAATACGACAAGCTCCGGTCGTCCGGCCGGTAGCCTCCTTGCCATGAATCCTTTCAAGCCCTTCCTCGCCCTTCTGAGACCCTACGCCGCAAAGACGGGCCTTGCCTTTATCTCTATCCTCGTGACGAATATCCTCGCCCTGGCTCTGCCCTGGGGTCTCAAGCTCGTCATCGATGAGGCGGCGGGGCCAGGCCGCAGCCTCGCTGTGCTCAACGGGGTGGCGGCCGGCCTCGTCGTCGTCCTCGGGCTCAGATTTCTCTTCGGGTTTTTGTGCGAATACCTCATCAATTTCGTCGGCGAGAAGGCGGTCTGTGACCTGCGCAGCCGCCTCTATTGGCACCTGCAGAAGCTCTCCGTCGCCTACGTGGACAGGACGCCCAAGGGGCACATCCTCTCCGGTCTCCTGGGCGACATCGACGGCATCAGGAACTTCCTTTTCGGCGGCCTCGTCGACTTCGCGTATTCCTTTTTCAGCATCCTCTTCGTCCTCACCGTTTTGGTCGTCCTGGACTGGAGGCTGGCGCTCGTCGCGTTCGTCTACCTGCCCGTCTTCGGGGTCGCTTTTTACCGCCTGACGCCGCGGCTGACCGAGCAATACCGCTTGCTGCGCGAGCGCTACGCCGAGATGACGTCTCACCTGCATGAAGTCCTGAACGGGATGCGGATCGTCTCCGGGTTTGCCAAGGAAGAAGAGGAGGCCCAGCGCTTCCGCTTGAAGCAGAATGAGATTGTCACGGCGTCTTTGGCCGGTCACCGGCTCGGCATCGGGTTGTGGCTGGCGGCGGAGTTCCTGAGCTCTCTGGGGCTGGTCACCCTGCTCTGGTTCGGCGGCAGGGCGGTCTTTGCCGGCCGGATAAGCGTCGGGACGCTGACGGCCTTTTACGCCTATGTGGGTATGCTCTTGAGTCCCGTGGTCAAGGTCGCCGTCGTGAACAACTCTTTCCAGGAGGCCGCCGCCTCTTTTGAGCGGATCCTGCGCCTCTTGGCGCAAGAGCCGCAGGTCCGGCAGCGGCCGCAGGCGGTCCTGCCCGGCCGGCTGGAGGCGAGGATCAGGTTTGACCGGGTGTGCTTTGCTTACGAGAAGGATAGACACGTCCTCCATGATATCAACCTCGAGGTCGGGGCGCGGGAGGTCGTCGCCCTGGTCGGCCCGAGCGGCTCCGGCAAGACGACTCTCATCAATCTTCTCTTGCGGTTTTACGACCCTTCGGCAGGGTCGGTCTTCATCGACGGGATCGACCTCAGGGACCTCGACCTGAAGGCGTACCGTTCCCAGGTGGCCATGGTGCTTCAGGACGACTATCTCTTTAATGCCAGCGTCAGGGAGAATATCCTGTACGGCCGGCCGGACGCGTCAGAGGCCCAGGTCGTGGAAGCCGCGCAATCGGCGCATGCCCATTCTTTTATCATGGAACTGCGCGATGGGTATGAGACGCCGATCGGCGAGAGGGGCATCACTCTTTCCTACGGTCAGAGACAACGGGTCTCCATCGCCCGCGCCCTCCTGCGGGATCCGGCCCTCCTGATCCTGGACGAGGCGACGTCCGCCGTGGACTCCGCGACGGAGCGGGGGATCGTCGAGCAGGCCTACCGCAACCTGATGCGGGGCCGCACTACCTTTATCATCGCCCATCGTCTTTCAACCATTGCGGGCGCGGACCGGATCCTGGTGATGAATAACGGCCGCATCACCGAGACGGGAACGCACGCCGCGCTCCTGGAAAGACGCGGCCTCTACGCCAAGCTGTGGGGGCAGCAGATATCTTCTCCGGTCGCGTCCGCGCCTTCGGTCCTGGATGTCCCCGTGCAACCGCTAAGCCCGCCATCATGAAGAGACGCATCAAAAGAAGGTTGTCCTGTTTCTTCTGGCGCCTGCCGAACCGCAGGCTCTGGACGCGCATCTTTCCGGTCATCCTCGTCACGGTGGCCGTCCCGGTGACGCTCCTGGGGTTCCTCTGGTTGCATACGTCCGAGCGCGCCATGTGCAACACCGTGATGACGGAGCACAAGGAGATCGCCGTCATCGCCTCCCGGGAGATCGCCCTGTCCGTGCAGCGGGCTGAAGACATCTTAAAATCGACGAGCGTTATGCTGGGGGCCGTCTATCCTTCTCCCTGGCGCCAGGAGACGGTCCTTGTCGAGCTGGTCCTGAATCAGCCCATTTTTCTGCGGGTCGTCTCCGTGAATATCAAGGGGGAGCCCTGGGCCGGTTCCGAGATGGGCAAGCCCCTTCCCGAGCCGTATCCTCAGGAGATCCTGTCCACGGCCTTGCGGGAGGGGGCGTTCGTCTCCGAGATGAAGATGCAGGATGACCGCACCCCTTACGTGATCATGGTCACGCCCATCAAAAAGGTGGGCCGGGCCGTCGGGTATCTGATCGGCGACGTCAATCTTCGCGGCGTGTGGGATGTCGTGGACCGCATCCAGGTAGGCGAGACGGGGCGTGCGTTTCTGGTCTCCCGCGCCGGACAACTCATCGCCCATCCGGATAAGAAGCGGGTGATAAAGAAAGAGGACGTGTCCGGTGAGCGGGACGTCCGGTTGGCCCTGGCGGGTGAGGCCGGGGCGGCCCGGATGAAGGACGCTTCGGGCAAAGAGGTGATCACCGCGTATACGCCGGTGCCGGGCACGGGTTGGGGGTTCGTCCTGCGTCAGGACCGGGATGAGGCGTTTCGTTTTTCGGGGATCATGAAGGCGCAGTTTCTCCTGATCATCGGGATCGGTGAGCTGTTGGTCCTCCTGGCCAGCATCGTCATCGCCCAATTTTTGACCCGCCCCCTCAAGGCCCTGGGATCCAAGATCAGGGCCGTTGCCGACGGCAACCTGGATCAGAATCTCGTCGTCGGCCGGCGGGACGAGATGGGGGAGTTGGTCCGGTCCTTTAACCGGATGACGGCAAGGCTCAGGGAGGCCCGGGAAAAGACGCGGCTCTCCGCCGTCGGAGAGGCGGCGGCATGGATATCCCACGAGCTCAAGAACTCCCTGATGCTGCTCAAGTTCTTCGTTTACTCGTTTCCCAAAGAGCACGCCGATGAGGCCTTTATCGATAGATTCGATAGGTTGGTCCCTTCGGAGGTCTCCCGGTGGGAGCGGCTTCTTAATGAGTTTTCGGGCCTGTCTTCGAGGGATGCCCTGAAGAGAGAGCGCGTCAATGTCCATAACCTTTTGGCCGAGACGCTGGAGATGCTGTCAAAAAAATTGAAGGAGCACGACATCGCTGTCCGGCACCTGCGCCCGCAGCCCGGTCTGTTTGCGATGGCCGATCAGGAGCGCCTGAAGCAGGTCTTTATCAATATCATCATGAATGCCATCGATGCCATGCCGCAGGGCGGTTCGCTCACGATTGCGACCCAGGGCGTTTCCGGCACAACGGCGCATCAGCCCAAGGTCATCGAGGTGCGCGTGAAGGATACGGGCCGGGACATATCTGCGGATGCGCTGGACAAGGTTTTTGATCCGTTCTATACTACCCAGAGGGGCCACACCGGCCTGGGGTTGAGTATCTGCCGCAGGATCATCGAGCAGCACGGGGGCAGCATCCGCGTCGAAAGCGGAGGCGGAGGCGGCGGCGGGACGACCTTCATCATCGAGATCCCCGTCGAGGCACCGGCGGTTCTCGGCAGGTAACGCGACCCCCCGGGATGTATACGGGTTAGGAATAGAATCTTCCTTCCTTTTGTCGTTTTGTCCTGCGTCAGTCTTCATACCGGATACCGGCAACGCCATGCGGATCGTCTCGGGGATAATGGTGTCTTTTTTCCTTTTTGGGATGGTGTCCCCCTGTGCCTCACCCGAGCCGGCTGAAGAATCCACAGAAGCTTCCTTTTTCCCCCTGGACGCGGGGGAGGTCCCCCTGGAGACGATCGTCGTAACGAACCGGCGCACGCCCAGCCGCCTCGAGGAGGCGACGGAGGACGTCATCGTGCTGGACGAGCAGGACATCGCCTCTTTGCCGGCACAGGACCCGGGAGAGGTCTTGCGCTATGTCCCGGGTGTCGACATTCAGCCCAACCGGGGATTCAGCCATGGCAGCGCCGTGACCCTTCAGGGATGCGACTCCCGGCATGTCCTGCTCATGCTCGACGGCATCCCCTTGAATAACCAGGCTTCAGGTCAGGCGGATCTGGCGAGATTCCCCCTCGAAAACATAGACCATATTGAAGTGATCCGAGGCCCGTCCTCAAGTACCTGGGGCTCTGCCCTGGGCGGGGTGATCAACCTCATCACGAAAGACACCGGCACGACGACAAAGCCTCAGGGGAGCCTGACGACGTCTTTTGCCGAATTCGGGACCCGCCGGCACAGCGCCGAGGTCTCGGGACGGGGCGGCCTTTTGGGTTATTATCTTTCCTCCAGCTATATGGAGTCGGGGGGCCGGGACCTTCGTGATGACGTCCTGCAGAGAAACGTGTTCGGGAAGATTTCGTATGAGAGCGATCCGGAGACACGGTTCACGGCCTCGTTTGGTTACAGTGATGCGGCGACGCATAGCGGCATCTCTTTGGACGGTACATGGCAGGCCCAGCCCTATCGCGTCCGGTACGGCAAGGTGGGCTGGCAGAAAGATCACGGGCGCTGGCGGTCCGAGACCGAAGTGAAATATGCCAATCAGAATATCGGTATGCGTGCCTTTCTGACCGCCACCGATACCAGTCCTCTCGTGACGGTGAGGACGGATGATCTCCTGTATCAACTCAGCACGTCTTCGGCGACCACCGTGCGCAGCGAGGATGTCTTTGTCTGGGGGGCGGACGTTGAGTGGCATCGACTGACATCGACCTATCTCAGCGAGGAGAAGACCCTGACCTTCGGCGCGCCCTACGTCCATTACACGCTGGTTCAGGCGCCGTGGAATCTCCATGCGGGGTTGCGCTTCGATTACAACAGCGAATACGGCAGGGAGTGGAGTCCCTCTGTCGGGGCGCTGTATCGCTTCGAGCACATCCCGGAGACCTTCCTGCGATTCGGCGTCTCGCGCGCCTTCAGCGCGCCTCCGCTTTTGTGGAAACACTTTGATCTCGTCCTGAGCGGACGGACGACCAACCCCGATATCCATGCCGAGCGGGCCTGGGTCTATATGGTGGGTGCCCAGAGCCGGCCCTTGCCGGCCCTGAGACTCGATCTGTCCTTGTATCGCGCCGATGTCTCGGAGGCGATCACCCTGGCGGTCGACGGGTCCGGAGACTATTACATGAAGAATTTTGAGAAGTTCACAAGGCAGGGCGCCCAACTCCAGGCGCACGTGGAGGTGACACCGGAGCTCCGCCTTTCACTCGCCGCGGCGTTTAATGAGGTCGAAGACAAGGCGACCGGCCAAACGGTGATGGGGGGAGGCAAGCCCCGCGAGAGTTATTCCGTGACCATGGATTATCGGGGGCGCAACGGCTTTCGGCTTTGCGTCCTGGGATATTATGATTGGTGGAACGAGCCGCCCAGCTCCCGGCCGAATGACCGCAAGATGCTGGTCGACATCAAGGTATCTCAAGAGTTGAAAAACATGATCTTCTTCTTGGCCGTCCATAACGTAACGAATAGCAAATATTGGGCGGATTATTACTTTCCAATCCCCGAAAGGTACTTTGAGGGGGGCTTCACCTTCAAGTGGTAACGCCTGCCGAAAGTTGACCTGTTTTGCCTCATCCCGATCTCCTCCGGGCAGTTTTTCCAGCGGCCTTCTGTACTCTCCTTGTCTTGTATTTCCTCTCCTAAGGATATCCGGAACATTTAAATACGATAGTATACTACATTATACTTGACATTAATTAAAGTATAATATAGAGTAAAAAAGAGACGTATTTTGGGTGTATGGCGGTCGTTCCGCCAACCAGGGGGGGTCTCTTTGAGGATGGGAATCAGGAAAAAGATGTTTCTTCTGATCCTTCTGGCCGTGGCAATCGTGTTTGTGTTCGGCGTGGGCCTCGGCTACTTCAGGGGTTCCCTTTTACTGAAGGATTCGATCGCCGAAAAGTTCAACGGGATCGCTCCTACATTGGCCTTCGCCGTTTCCAGGATGGTCGACACCGAAATCGAGACAAGGACGTCAGATGTGAGCCGCCTCTCCTGGAGGAGGAGCGTTGAAAAGAGCAATCTGAAATACGCTTCCATGGATGCGGCGTCCCGGGACAGCTATTTTTGGGAGATGGACGAAAAATGGAGCTCCGCGGCGCCTGGAGACTCTTTGTACCAGGAATACCTGGAAAATGAGGTGAGCGCCGGCCTGAGAGAAATACTCAGGGAGCACAAGGGGACGGGCGAGATCTTCCTTACCGATAAATTCGGCGGATTGGTGGCTTCTTCGGGAAAGACCCCGGATTTTTATCAGGCGGATGAGACGTGGTGGCAGGAGGCGTTCCGTTCAGGCACAGGGGACATTTATGTGGGCGATGTCGAATACGACACCTCCTCGGGCAGGTGGAGCATGGTGATCGCGTTTCCGATCCGGGATGAGACAGGCCGGGTTATCGGGGTATGCAAAAGCGTAACCGACATCCATACATTCCTCTTGCCCTTGGAGAATTTCAGGATAGGGAAAAGCGGCCGTGCCGTTTTGACCGATGAGCGCGGGAATATCTTGTTTTACCCGGGCACCGCACCCATGAGCCGGCGGTACGAACACTTTGGGGCCGTCCGGGGGATGTTGGAAGCGGACAAGAGGGGGCTCGTCGCCGTCTCCGCTGCCGACAAAAAGAAGATCTTCGTCTCCCTGCCGGCGACTATCAATAACCCCCGTCTCTTGGAGCGGGGGGTGCGCTGGCAGTTGATGATCGAACAGGATTACGCGGAGGTCTTTGCGCCCCTCAAAAAGCTCATGCGACAATCCGGGACGGTATCGGTCCTCGTGTTGTTGATCATGTCGTCGATCGGATTTGCGTTCGGCGGCGTATTCGTCGTGCCGCTGAAAAAGCTCCATGAGGCCACCGAGAAGATCGCCGGCGGGGATATGACGTACAGGATCGATCTGCACACGGGCGATGAGATAGAGGACCTTGCCGTCTCCTTTAACCGGATGACGCAGGAGCTGCGTCGCACGACCGTCTCGCGGGACGCCCTGGTGGCCGAGATCTGGGAGCGCAAGAAGGCCGAAGAGGCCCTGAAGCAGTACACGAAGCACGTCGAGCGGATCAACAAGGAATTGGATGATTTTACCTACATCGTCTCCCATGACCTCAAGGAACCCCTCAGGAGCATAGACGCCTTTTCCAAGTTCATAGAAGAGGACTACGCCCATAAATTGGACGACAATGGCAGGAATTATCTGGGGCGCATCCGGGCGAATACCATAAGGATGCAGGATTTGATCGAGGACCTTCTGGAGATCTCACGCATCGGAAAACGACAGGACGCCTGCGAAGAGGTCGATGCGGACGATCTCGTCCGCGAAGCGACGTTGAGACTCGAATACTCTATCAAGGAAAAGAACGCCGACATCGTCCTGATCGACAAGCTGCCCAGGGTCTTTGGCGACCGGGTGCGGTTGATGCAGGTTTTTTTGAATCTGATCTCAAACGCCGTCAAATTCAACGACAAGCCGCAGCCGCGCATTGAGATCGGTGCACGCCCCAAGGGCGATTTTTATGAGTTCGCGGTGAAAGACAACGGACCGGGTATCGAGGAGCGGTACCTTGAAAAGATATTCGAGATCTTTCAAAGGCTTACCAAAAAAGAGGAGCATGAAGGCACGGGGGCGGGTCTGACCATAGCCAAAAAGATCGTCCAGAAGCACAAGGGCAGGATCTGGGCGGAGTCGCGGGTCGGTGAAGGCGCGGTTTTTTATTTTACCCTGCCGCGAGACAAAAAATTCTTGGTGGAGAAGAAAAAGATCGGCGAGATCCTTGTCGGGAAGAAGTTGGTGGCCGAGAAAGATGTAGACAGGGCCTTGGAAGAACAGGCGTCATCGGGTTAGGGATCTCGTGGCGGGTTTTGAGAAAGAAAGGAGAGGACGATGGCCGCTGGGGTAAGGGTGACGAAGATATTGCTGGTCGAAGACAGCCCGGATGACATCCAGATCACGAAACGGGCGTTGAAAGAAGCCAAATTGATCAACGAACTCTGGACCGTCAGGGACGGCGAGGAGGCGCTGGATTTCTTGTACCGTCAGAACAGGTATCGGGATGCCGCCACGAGCCCCCGGCCGGGCCTGATCCTCCTGGACATCAACCTGCCCAAGGTCAACGGCCTCCAGGTGCTCGAGAAGATAAAATCGGACCCTGCATTAAAAGGGATCCCGACGGTCGTATTGACGGTGTCCCGCCGGGACGAGGATATCCTGAAGGGCTATAGCTACGGATGCAATAGTTTTATTCAGAAGCCGGTTGAATTCGAAAAGTTCGTGGAAGCGGTCAAGCTCATAGGCCTGTATTGGGGGGTATTGAACGTCGATGCCCCCTGTCCGTCCCATGCCTAAAAAGATACTCCTGATCGAAGATAATGAGGATCACGTCCTGTTGGCGAAAAGGATCTTGGAGGCTCCGGGCGAAGCGTATCGGCTTGATTTCGTTTCTCATGCCCAAGAGGGGTTGAGCCGGATCCTTCAGCAGGATTATGACGCGGTCCTGTGTGATTATCGTCTGCCGGGCTCCAGCGCCCTGGATATCCTTCGTGAGATGAAAAGGCAGGGAAAGGATCTGCCTTTTATCGTCGTGACGGCTTCCGGCAACGAAAAGGTGGCCGTGGAGCTGATGAAGGAAGGGGCTTATGATTATATCCTCAAGGACGTCTCTTATGAGGATATTCTCCCCATGGTGGTGGGTAAGTCCATTGAGAAGTTCAGGCTCAAGAAAGAAAACGAAAGGGTCGAAAAAGAGCTCAAGGAGTCCGAGGCAAAGTATTCGGCCCTGGTGGAGCAGGCGAACGACGGGGTATTTATTCTGCAGGACGGCATCCTGAAATTCGCCAACAAGGCGATGGCCGGAATTTTCGGGTATGCCGCACAAGAGATGCCGAACAGGCATTTTCTGGATATCCTGGCGCCTGCGTCCCGCGAAGAATTTTCCAAACGATATCAGGGGGGCATGACCAGGCACGGCGTTCCCTCTTTTTATGAGTTCGAGATCCAGTGCAAGGACGGGACGCTCAAGGAGATCGAGCTGTCCATGAGCGCCATCCAATACCAGGGCGGGGCCGCCGAGATGGGGATCTTGCGCGATATCTCCGAGCGCAAGAAGGTGCAGGAACATCTTGCCGGGACGTATCGGGAACTCAGGGAGACGCAGCATCTGCTCATCCAGTCGGGCAAGATGGCCGCTATGGGGCAGCTCGCCGCGGGCATCTCTCATGAGTTGAATCAGCCCCTGACCGGGATCAAGGGCTTTGCGCAGGCCCTCCTCGAGGATCTCGGAACAGACAAGGCGGCGAGAGAGAACCTGAACAAGATCGTAGAACAGACGGTCCGGATGGAAAGGATCATCAAGAATGTGCGGTTTTTCGCCAGAAAGCCCGAATTTGAGATGACGGAGCTCGACATCCATCAGCCGATCGAAGATTCTCTGACGCTGGTGAGCGAACAGCTCAGAGTCCACGGCACCCGTCTCATAATAGATCTAGACAGGAGTCTGCCAAAGATCAAAGGCGACCGCAGTCAACTCCAGCAGGCCTTCCTGAACCTCATCACCAACGCCCGGGATGCCATTGACAGCCTCAAGGACCCGCAGGGGGGCACCATCACCATAAGAACGAGGCCGGACAAAAAGAGGAATATCCTGATCACCTTTGAGGATTCCGGCTGCGGCATCCCCCAGGAGGATATGGCGAATATTTTTAATCCGTTCTTCACGACAAAATCTCCCAACGGCGGCATGGGGCTGGGTCTATCCATCGTCTACCGCATTATTGAGAATCACCGGGGCCGCATTGAGGTCGACAGTTCCCCGGGTAAGGGGACGACTTTCAGAATTGTCCTGCCTACGCAGGAGGGGTCCCGTCCGTCGTGACCGACGGATGAGGATGCGACGGAGGTCCTGTCATGGAAAGACCGAGGATATTGGTGATCGATGATGAAGAGATCATTCGTCAGCTCTTGTCACAGACGCTGGCCAGACGGGGCTATCACGTCGAGCCCGCCGAAGACGGCCCGGCCGCCTTGAAAAAGGTCAGCGAAGGCTTTTTTAATCTTTTGATCACGGACTTGAAGATGCCGGGGATGAACGGGATCGAAGTCTTGAAAGAGATAAAGAAGATCAATCCTTATATCGAGGTGATCATCATCACGGGCTATCCCACCATCGAGACGGCCGTGGAGGCGATAAAGATAGGAGCGTTTGATTTCCTCTGCAAGCCTTTTGACGTTCCGGAGATCATCTCGGTCATCCAGAGGTGTCTGGAGAAGCAGCAGGGCGCCCTGGACCACGTCGAGTTGGGGGAGCTGGAGGCCCTTTTTGAGATAAGCAAGACGATGCCTGCCTATTCTGACCTGGATGCGCTCCTGCGGCAGATCCTGGATTCCACGCTCAGGCTGGTGAAGGCCAAAAGCGGTTCTCTTGTGCTGTTTGACGAGAAGGACAAGGAGCTGCATCGGGAGTGGACGGCCGGTGATAACGGGAAGGGGGCGCGCCAAGACACCGGACATCCGGACGACAAAAAGGCCGATACGCGTCCCTTCTTAAGCATCCCCTTGATGAGCAGGTATTCTTTTTCGCGGCGGGACATCTTGGGGGTCATCAACGTGTCTGAAAAGATCTCGGGGGAAGGCTTCACCCTGCGGGAGCAGACCCTGTTTTCCGTGTTGTCCGGTCAGGCCGTGGCGGCCATCGAGAACTACAGGCTCTACGCGCAATTGCAGGAGAAGATCGGCGCCCTGGAGCGGACCATCAAAGAGCTGGAGGAGACGAAGAACCAGCTTATCCAGAGCGAGAAATTGGCGGCTGTGGGCCAATTGGCTTTCGGCATCGCGCACGAGATCCGCAACCCCCTGGCCATCATCCTGGAAGGCGTCGAATTTCTCCGGGCCGACAGGGATGCCGCAGGCATAGAAGCCGATGAGGCCCTTGTCCTGATCAAGAGGGCTATCGACAGGACCAACAATATCATCGTCGACCTCTTGAAGTTTTCAAGGGCCTCGAAGATCCAGACGCAGGAAGTCGATATCGGCAGGATCCTGGACGAGGTGACGGTCCTTATCAGGAATCCGTCGTGCCTGCATCATGTGCGGGTCCGCAAGGAGTGCGGCTCGGCGGATCTGATCCTCAGGGGGGATCCCAACATGCTGCAACAGGTCTTTTTCAATCTTTGCATGAATGCCATCGATGCCATGCCTCAGGGGGGAGACCTTGTGCTGGGCGCCTGCCGGAGGCGGCATGCGGATGAGAAAGAGGAGGCTATCGTTGTTACGGTCAGCGATACGGGCAGCGGTATCCCGGAGGACGCCCTGCTGAAGATCTTCAATCCATTTTTCACGACCAAAGAGCCGGGAAAAGGGACGGGGCTGGGGTTGAGTATCGTCCATCTGATCCTCGAGCGGCACGGGGCCGCTATCGACGTGAAGAGTGCGGGGGGCAGGGGAACGGCGTTCACGATCACATTCCCGAGTCACGGCCTCGAGGCAAAGAAGGACCGGGCGGCCGTGGCGCCGGGGACGGCGGGAAAAATGCCATGATGTTCAGGAAGAATATCCTCGTGATCGACGACGAAAAGGATTTTTGTTTCTTTCTGAAAAAGAATCTGGAGGCGACGGGGGTTTTCCATGTCATGGTCGCGTCCCATCCGGATACGGGCATTCGCATGGCCAAGAGGGGAGTCCCCGACGTGGTCCTTCTGGATATCTGCATGCCTTCCCGGGACGGCTTCAGTGTGTTGGAGATCCTGAAAAAAGACATCAGGACCGTGTCCATCCCCGTTATCATGCTCACGGCGATGGAGGACGATATTTACCGCAAGAGGGCTTCGTTGCTCTATGGTGACGGCTACATCGTCAAACCGGTCAGCTATAAGAAATTATTCGAGGAGATAGAGCGCGTTTCGGGGGATCAAGACGTCTCCAGGACCGGGAGGTGGACATTAACACGGATAAAGAGGAGGTGGAGATGGTGGACGTGGCGGTAAAAAAGAGGGTCCTTTTGATCGACGACGAAGAAGATTTCTGTTTTTTTGTGAGAAAGAACCTGGAAAAGACAGGTGTCTTTGAGGTGTTGACGGCCACCGATCCCGAGGCGGGCATCCTCTTGGCCAAAGAGCGGCTTCCGGACGTGATCCTGTTGGATATCGTGATGCCGAAGATGCACGGTCCGGTGGTCGCGGAAGCCCTGTCCAGTGAACCCAGGACACGCCGCATCCCCTTGATTTTCGTGACGGCCATGGTGACGGAGAAAGAGATGGGCGTGGGCCTTACGAAGGAGATCGGGGAGTATACTTTTATCGCCAAACCCGTCAGGAGTGAAAATCTCATCAGCGCTATCCGGCTCGTCTCCGGGGAGATCGCCGGATCCCAAGAGGGGTGACGGAGTCTTCTAAGCTTTTCACGTATTCGCTCCCGCGGCGGGAAGCCCGCGGCGCCAACATCATTCTAAAAGGTGTGCCATGACGCGCAGGCTCTTTGTTTCGGTCAGCCTTATCGTCGCTATCCCCCTTTTGGTCTTTTGCTATCTCGTGACAGACACCTCCTCGGCCGTTTCCATGAAAGGCCTGATCATTGCCGTCACCTGCCTGATCGGCCTGCTGGGGGCGGTCGGGCTGCATCATCTGACGGGCATCCTGAAAGAGCTCTGCCTGAATCTAAAGACGATCGCCGGGGGCGATGTCCCGGGCCCGGCAGACAAGGGGGCGGCTGACGACATCAAGGATTTGGCGACGTCCATCAATCAGGTGAGCCGGCGATTGCGGGAGAGCGCCGATGAGCTGGAGAAAAGGACCATCCTCATCCAGAGGTTCAACCGCGAATTCAAGAGGACGGACGAGATGCAATCGGCGTATTTTTCAACGATCGTCCACGAACTGCGCGCCCCCTTGATCAATATTGAAAAAAATTCGGCGGTCTTGATGGCAAGGGCGCTCGTGCTTTTTCATGAGGAAGAGTCTAACTTTGCAAAAAATGTCAATACCAGCGCCCATCGGTTGATCCGGATGACGAGCGATCTTTTGGACATCTCGAAGATACAGGCCGGCCGTTTCTCCCTGAAGCTGGAGACGGTCGGCGTCAACGATATCGTCGCGGACGCCGTCGGCTCCGTCGACCAGTGGCGCAGGAGCAAGAACCTGACGTTAGACGTTGCGCTTCCCGAGGGCCTGCCCCCCTTAAGCACCGACACAGACAGGGTGGTCCAGGTGCTTGTCAATCTGTTGAGCAATGCGATCAAGTTCACGGCTCCCGGGGGCCGCGTGACGATAGCGTGCCGGAGGTCCGACATCCGACAGGGCAGGGGGTCCTCGCAATGCTCTCAGGAGGGCTGCCGCGGCGTTGCGTTCTCGGTTCAGGACACGGGGGTCGGTATTCCGGCATCGCGCCTCAAGACCATATTCGAGAAATATCATACAGGCCCCAATAATCCCTTTGATAAGGTGCCCAATACGGGGTTGGGGCTTTCCATTGCGCGGCAGATCATCGAGGTGCTCGGCGGGAAGCTCGTGGTCGAAAGCCGGGTCGGCGAAGGGACCTGTTTCACGTTCACGCTCCCCTTGCGGGCGCCAAGGGAGACGACCGACAGGGCTTCCTTATCCGTCACTCCCGCGACACAGCCCGTCCGTTAGAGATCCAAGCGGCGAAGGCTGTTTTCTCCTGTAGGACCCATAGGACCCATAGGACCCATAGGACCTACGTCTTGCCTCGCGTGACGCCAAAAATGAGACAGGGGAGAGATGGGGCTTGACAAGCGGGGATTTGATGTTATAGTTTTAACAGAAGCACAGCGTGTGTGCTTTGGGAAAGAAGCAAGGATGCGTCCTCGAAAGAGGGCGCTTTTTTTGTTTTCGAGTACCTGACATTTCAGCGTTGAAATCAGGATGATGACGTCCTTGCCCGATTTCCGGGTGCGGGACGTCTTTTTTTTGAGGTGATGCCGGTATGCAGGACGAACAGATCAAGGCGTTGTCCAAGATCAGCAAGGCCATAACGTCCGAGTTGTACCTCGAGGACATCCTGCGGCTCATCGTCACGGTCACGGCGGAATTGCTGGATTCCAGCATCTGTTCGTTGATGCTTCTCGACGAGAAGACCGACACGCTCGCGGTGCGCGCCACGCAGAGCGTCAGCGAGGCGTACAACAGAAAACCGCCCTTAAAGATGGGAGAAGGTATCGCCGGCCGGGTCGCGCAGGAGAACCGGCCTCTGGTGGTCAAGGACGTGACGAAGGAAAAGGAATACAAGCACAAGGATATCGCCAAGAAAGAGGGTCTGCGGTCTCTTGTGTGTGTGCCCATGGCGGTGCAGGGCAAGGTCATCGGGGTCATCAACTGCTACACGGTCGAGCCCCATGATTTTACCGAGATGGAGGTCGAGATCTTGACGACCATCGCCAACCAGGCGGCGGTCGCGATCAGAAACACGGAGTTGATCGTCCAGAGCAAGGTCGTCCAGGAGGAGTTGGAGAGCCGCAAGAGGCTCGAGCGCGCCAAGGGCATCTTGATGCGCGATGAGAAGCTGACAGAGGAGCAGGCGTATCTGAAGATCCGGCGGTACAGCATGAACAACCGTAAGACTATGCGCGAGGTGGCCGAGGCGATCATCCTGGCGTCGGAGATGAGGCAAGTCACAGGGGCAAAGTAGCCGGTCGGCTCATGCGGCATGCGTATGCCATGATCCGTGTAGGATCTGTCACGACGACATGAGCGCGGTCAAAAAAAGGAGGAGGCGACATGAATCTCAGCAGGCCAAACGCCAACGATGCGGTCGGGACCTTCAACCGCTCCCGGAACGTGGTGCCGGGTTCGGGCATCTGTTCGCGGTGCGTGGACGGCTGTAAGGGGAATTGCGATATCTTCAAGGCGTCGTTCCGGGGCCGGGAGGTGATCTACCCGGGTCCCTTCAGCGAGATGACGGCGGGCGCGGACAAGGATTACCCCGTCGATTACTCGCACTTGAACATCCAGGGGTATGCCCTGGGCGCCCAGGGGCTGTTGGGCGACGTCCAGGGGACGCCGGACAACACGAAGTTTCCGGACGTCGACACCGAGGTCGCATACGGCTGGGACTCCAAGGTGAAGATAAAGGTCCCTATCTTTACGGGCGCCCTGGGCTCCACCGAGATCGCCCGCAAAAACTGGGAGCACTTTGCCGTGGGAGCGGCCATCTCCGGCATCACCCTTGTGTGCGGGGAGAACGTCTGCGGCATCGATCCGGGGCTGGAGCTGGACCGCCAGGGGAAGATCAAGCGTTCTCCCGAGATGGATCGCCGCATCGAGACGTACAAGCGCTACCGGGAGGACCACGGTGAGATCCTGGTCCAGATGAACGTCGAGGACACGCGTCTGGGCGTGGCCGAGTACGTGCGCCGCAAGCACAACCTCGAGGCCATCGAGCTCAAGTGGGGCCAGGGGGCCAAGTGCATCGGCGGCGAGATAAAGGTCGGGAGCCTGGAGAGGGCATTGGAGCTCCAGAAGCGCGGCTATATCGTGACGCCGGATCCTTCTCTTGAGGTGAACCAGAAGGCCTTTCGGGATGGCGCCCTTAAAGAGTTCGAGCGGCATTCGCGCCTGGGCTTTGTCTCCGAAGAGTCTTTCCTGGTCGAGGTCGAACGGCTGCGGGCCCTGGGGTTCAAGCGCATCACCCTGAAGACCGGCGCGTATGCCATGCGGGAGCTGGCCATGGCCATCAAGTTTTCGTCGCTGGCCAAGATCGACCTCTTGACGATCGACGGAGCGCCGGGCGGGACGGGCATGAGCCCGTGGAGGATGATGCAGGAGTGGGGGGTCCCGACGTTTTATCTGGAGGCCCTGACGTATGAATTCTGCCGGAAGCTCTCCCAGAAGGGCCTGCGCGTCCCCGATATCGCCATGGCCGGAGGGTTTTCAGCGGAAGACCACGTCTTCAAGGCGATCGCCATGGGCGCACCTTACGTGAAGGCGGTGTGCATGGGCAGGGCCCTGATGATCCCCGGCATGGTCGGCAAGAATATCGCCAACTGGATCAAAGAAGGAGCTCTTCCTCCGACCGTCGCCCCGTACGGAAAATCGGAGCGCGAGATCTTCGTCTATTACGAGGAGCTCCTTGAGAAGTATGGCAAGGATATGAAGGACATCCCTCTGGGTGCCGTCGGCCTCTACTCCTTCGTGCAGAAGATCCGCGTCGGCCTGCAGCAACTGATGGCCGGGAGCAGGAACTTCAGGGTCGCCACCATCTCCCGCAGGGACCTGATGGCGCTGACGGAGGAGGCCGCCCAGGTCTCCGGCATCCCTTATGTGATGGAGGCTTATCGGCAAGAGGCCGAGTTGATCCTTAACGGCAAAGAGACCCGGAATTCCAAAAACCGCAAGGCCCGTGTAGCGGTAGAAGGGTAGCCATGGACAAAAAAGGATTGTGCGCCACCTGCGTGCATCTGTCGGGCTGTATCTTGCGCAAGAACGCGCCGGTGTGGCAATGCGAGGAGTTCTCGACCGGCGATCCTGCGGCCCGACCGGCCGGGAAGGTGAAGCTGCGCAGGGTCTTTTCTTGCAGCGAAGCGACTGAGAGCGAATAACGCCGCAGCAGCGTATCGCGGGGATTCCGTCGGAAGGCGAGACAAGAGATCCACGGCGCCGGGGGGGGGATCGTCATGAATGGGATATTATTGCAGAACTTCCTGGATCCCATCGCCAAGGTCTGGGGAGGCGCGCCCGTGCCGCCGCCTCAGCGGCCGTCTTTGAAGACAAGGGCCGTGCGTCGCCCTGCGGCTGAAAAAGGGGCAAAAAAGGTCAGATAGGGATAGACCTTATTTGTTCAGGCGCACAGTGTCCCGAACAACTTTGAAACAGATTAGCCTCAAGTTTCCAAATCCTTCGGGAACTGTTTCCACGTCGTTCGGGACAGTGTGTTTAGGGCAGGTTGAGCGCATCCATGTATTGTTTTACGGTCCGGCCGATGCGCGCGAAGTCACCTTGGGCGAGTTCCTCCTTTTTAAAGACGCTGGCGCCGAAGCTGACGGCGGAGGCGCCGTTCTCGAAGTACGCCCTCATGTTTTCGGGGGTGACCCCGCCGCAGGCCAAAAGCTCCACGTCCTGAAAGGGCCCCTTGACCGCCTTGAAGTATGCCGGGCCGAAGAGGCCGGCGGGGAAGACCTTGACCATCGCCGCGCCGGCACGCCAGGCGCGGTGGATCTCCGTCGGGGTGAGCGCGCCGGGGAAGGCGGGGATGTCGTGCTTGACGCAGTACGCCATCACGTCCTCGACGAGCACCGGCATGACGATGAAGGTGGCGCCCGCGTCGAGTGCGGCCTTGAGGTCTGTCATATCGAGGACCGTGCCGGCGCCGATCGTCAGGCGTCCGGCCGAGAAGGCCACGGCCTTGCGGATCAGCTCCTCGGCGCCCGCCGTGTTCATCGTGATCTCGAGCGTCTTCAGTCCCGCCGACGCGACGGCGGCGAGCAGGGGCTCCAAATCCTCGGCCCCGATGCCGCGCAGGATCCCGAATATCGGTGATCGTTTGAATGCCGCGCGCTCCACGCTACTCCTCGATCTCCGCGATCAGGCTGTCATAGAACTCCCGGTAGTTCTCTTTTTTTTCGCTCTTGCGCAGCGCCATGGCGGCCCGGGGGTGCTCGTCGAGCATGCCGGTGATGGCGTACGGGATGATGTAGCCCCACTCGATCTTTTCCCGCAACGGGATGAACTCTTTGGAGATGAGCTCCAGGACGGGCCGTATGTCGAACTTCGGGTTCTTCAGGAACCCGAGGATCAGCTCGAGAGGGCAGTTGCCGGCCGCGCGGCCGATGCCGTAGACCGTGCCGTCCACGTAATTGGCGTCGTGGATGATGGCCTCGATCGTGTTGCCGAAGGCCAGCTGCTGGTTGTTGTGGCCGTGCATGCCGACCTCTTTGGACTTGAGGATGCTCTTTGCCTTTTTGATGAGGAACTCCGTCGTCTCCTGATACAGGGCCCCGAAGCTGTCGACGATGTAAATGACCTTCGCCTGGCTTTCATTTTCCAGCTGGTAGAGGGCCTCGTTCAATTCATTGTCCAGGGCCCGCGAGATGGCCATGATGTTGACTGTCGTCTCATAGCCCTTGTCCGCGAAGTGGTTCACGAGGAAGATCGCCTTGTCGATGTCCTTGACGTAAGAGGCCACCCGGATCATATCAACGGGGCTCTCCCGGCAGGGGGCGACATCGTCCACATCGACCCGGTCCACGTCCACCATCACGGAGATCTTCGTCTTTGACGCGATGCCGTCCGTGACCTCCCGTATCGCGTCGTCGTCGCAGAACTTCCACTTTCCGAATTCCTTGGGCGAGAAGAGCTTCTTTGAGTTCTTGTAGCCCATCTCCATGTAATCCACGCCGGCCGCCGAGAGCGCCTTGTAGATCTCGCGGACGAACCGGGTATCGAAGTCGTGATTGTTGATCAACCCGCCGTCGCGCACCGTGCAATCCAGCACCTTGATCTTTTCTCTAAACATGTCTTTCCCTTTGTTGGTCAGGCCGTGCCCGTGCCGCCGTCTGTGTTTTTCGGTCGGTCAGGCGCGCGTGCACAAGAACGAGATGCCCGAAGAGAGCGCCTCGAGGACGATAAAACTCGTGAATCAATTCTATAGGGTAAAAACGGCGATGTAAAGCCGAATTCCGGCTCAGGACGGCGCGGGCCGCCCTGAGCCGTGGAAGGAGTCCCGGGGCCCCGGAGGGAGCGCCGCGGAGGCCTAGAAGGAGACGTTGATCTGTGTCGCCAGCGTGTGCGACCGGCTCCAGGTGTCGTTTCCGCTGTTGCTGTGACCCAGCATGTAATACGTGTCTACTCCGATCTTGTCGGTTAACTTAAAGCTGAACCCTGAACGGAATTCGTTCCAGGTCAACGCCCCCTGATCGGAGTTATAGTTCACCTCATCAGAGAAATAAGGCTGGATATCCAGCGATGTCCATTTGAACGGAAGACGGATGACGCAGCAATTTTTGAAGATCCAGCCGTTATCGGCCTTTTCGCGCCAGTTGTAGTCGAATCTCAGCATGTTGCTCATGTCCGACCCGAACATCTTCCACTTTACCGTTCCCGCCATCCAGGGGATGTAGGTTCGGACATATTTGTCGCCGCTCCTCGAGAAGAGGTGGCAGTAGGCCGCCGTGATATCCAGCCAGTCCGCCAGCCCCGAATAGGTAACGCTGAGTTCATTGGCCTGACAGGCGAGTTCGCCGGCGTCATCGCCGAAATTAAATTCTTCGTACAGGCAGGCGCTTATCTCTTCGGCGAGACTGAAACTGGTGGCGCTTGCCAGGCGCACCTGAAAGTCATCATTGTCATAGGCCCAGGCTGCTGTGAGGAAACAAAAGACCGTTACGACGGCCGCCAAAACAAGTCTCTTTGCCATGCATCCCCCATGTTTGTGAAACGGTTTCTGTTACCCTTGCCGTAAAAAGGGTTGCACAAAATTCCATTTTTATATTATACTATATTATACTTTTAATAAAGTAAAATATTTTGTTTTTTCTCATTTGAAAAGTTTGGAGTCTTTCTTGATGCGCCCTGACGTTGTTTACCTTAAATTAATTATGGTTGATTTTGGGCCCCCTTTGAGATAGGCTAATAAAGATAAAGATTTGGGCACTGTTCGCCAGGCGCATTGGAAAAGGTCGCACGCGCAGGAGTTCACGAAGAGGGTCAAAAAGGAGGGGGCATGGAACGGTTTATGGGCAAGAAGGCCGGGCTCGTCCTGTGCGGATTGCTTGTGCTGGCATTTTTTTGCGCCGCGGAGACACTAGTGCAAGGCGACACCCAGGGGGACATTATTCTTGGTTTCGTGCAGGTCAGCGCTGAAGGGACCTGGCGGATGACGAACACGAAATCGATCAAAAAGGCCGCTGAGGAGGCGGGTATCCATTTGATCTTCAGGGAGGGGGAGAACAATTACAGCAACCAGATAAAAGAGATGCGCGAGCTCATCGCCATGGGGGTGGATGTCCTCGCCTTTTCTCCCTCGCAGGTCGATGTTTGGGATTCGGTCTTGGAAGAAGCAAGGGACGCGGGGATACCGGTTATCGTGCTCGACCGGGCCATCAACGTGACGGACAGCTCCCTGTATCTCACGCATATCGGTTCCGACATGATCGAAGAAGGCCGCCGAGCCGCTCGGTGGCTCCTCGCGTACATGAAAACACGAAAGCGGGAACAAGATGAGATCAGGGTTGCCATCCTTGAAGGCGTCCAGGGCTCCACGCCCGCCGTCCACCGCAACCAGGGCTTTTTAGAAATTCTGGATCAGTACCCTCAATATAAGATCGTCCAGTCGGAACCGGCGAACTATATTTTTTCCAAAGGCGAAGAGGTGATGAGTAAATTTCTGCACCTGGAAGACGGCAAGATCGACGTCGTCTTCGCCCACAATGATGAGATGGCGCTGGGGGCGATCGAGGCCATAAAGAAATTCGGCAAACAACCTGGCACGGATATCGTGGTTATCGGGGTGGATGCCATCAAAAAGGCCCTTGAAGCGATCATGAAAGGCGAGATGAATTGTTCCGTAGAGTGCAGTCCTCTGCTGGGACCTCAATTGATGGAGGCCGTACGGGATGTTGTCAAGGGTAGGCCCGTCCCGAAGCGGGTGGTGACGGTTGAATACGATTACGACGAGACCAACGCAGCCCAGGAATTCCCGAATCGCACCTATTGAGGTCCCGGAGGCCGTCTCCTTGTCGTGCGCGGATGCCGTTTCCCGAATGATCCCGGCGGGCCCCTTACCGGCGCGTTAAAAAGATGAAAAGCAGGATTATTTTTTTGGCCATTGTCCTTGCCGTCGGAGCGCTGACGGCGAATCTTTTGTTTCTCAGATACTCTGTGGGTTGCCGCGCGGAACATGCGACCATCACAAAACGCATCGATCTGGTGCAGGGCATAAAGCCCCGATTGGATGGATTGGAAAAGGCCATATGGGGGGTCATCTCTATCTACGATCCCCTTCAAGGTAGGAAGGTGGGCTTCCAAGAATCAGGCCATCACCAGATCATCCAAGAGATCGTTGAAAGAATAAATGAGGTCTCCGATATGGTAGACCAAAAAGACATGAAGCTGCAGATGGATATATTGCGGCGTTCCGTCACGTCGTTGGCAAGGCGGACGGATGTCATCAGGGAGAAGTTCGAGCTCAAAAGAATGGACGAAGAATCGACGGAATTGCTCTTTCCCGGATCGGATCAACTGACCATGTTATCGGAGTCTTATGTCGATGAGATGGAAAAGGCCACGGAACAGATCCGGTTTGTCATAAATGTCATCAATAATAATTTAGATAAATATCTTCTTCTGGAATTGGCACAGATGCAGAGAGAAGACGAAAAATGGAAAAAACAGAGACAGGGGGCCGTCAAGCTTCATTTCGTGGCCGGCGCCCTTGCATTGATAACGGCCCTGCTTTTATTGCGGGAGACGTTTCGGCTCAAGGTCGCATGAGCCCTTAGGTCGCCGATCCCTTTTTAAAATGGTGTTATTATTTTTATCGCGCGTCATCAGATCAAAAAGATTATCGGCATACATGGCTGTGTCAATAGCCTTCCTTTACGGGCTGGGTGCCGTCGTACCATCAGAGGCCCTGTCCGTTCGCGTCGTCGCACAGGCCCCCCTTGATCTTGAAGATCTCCTCTTTCAGGAGATCCCCGCTGTTATCACATCGACCCTCCGGGCGCAGAAGGTCCCTCGCCCCTCTTGTCTTTTGATAGATGCTTTGGTGAACAAATTCGGCGCAGAGCTTGTCGTATCGTGATCCTTGAGATGAGCGATCCGTTGGGTCTCCGGGATCTCTTTTGACGTTGCCAGGCCGGCCCCGGGACTGTTTTGAGGCTATCACTTTTTTGTTGGCTGGGAAGGAGTCAACGGGGTCGGTCTTTGGCTGATCGCCAGGCCCACAGGCGGATTCCTTCTCCAAGGGGCGCCGTTTAGACACACAGAGGGCCGACGTGGAGGTGTCCCTCTCGAAGGATAGAGGGGGATCCACGAAGAGACGCAACGCGAAGGGCCGATAGTGACTGGAAAACGGTTTCTGAAATTTTTGGCGGCGTTGTTTGTGTTGTGGTGGGGTTGTGTCGGTGTGCGCGCCGAAAAGGAAGCCGGTATCGTGGTGGTGAAGGGCCGGGACATCGCGCCTTATAACATGGCGGTCTCCGGCTTGAAGAAAGCTCTGCAGGAACAAAAATATCTACTTAAAGTCGTTGAGGTTGATTTTCAAGGGGAGGATAGATTAGGTCCGATCAAAGAGGCCATCGACACGCTGCAGGCCGGTGTGGTGATCGCCCTGGGGACGTCGGCGACAAGGGCGGTTCGCGGGATGCGGCATGGCCTGCCCGTTGTCTACACGATGATCCTGAATCCCGCCCAGAGCGGCATTCAGCCTCCCGGCGTCCCGATGGACATCCCTCCTGAAGTTAAGCTTCGGGAGACCATGAGGATCCTGCCCAACATAAAGAGGGTGGGCCTCATCCATTCCATAGGTTACCAAGCGGAAGTGGAGAAGATCGCCCGGGCGTGCGAGACGCTCGGCCTGCGCCTTGTGGCTCGCGAGATAGAGTCGCAAAAGGACTTCTCGGCGGCCCTGAGTGAGATCCTAAAAGAGGCGGACTGTTTTTTGATGGTGGCGGACCCTGTCATTTATATGCCCCGGACCGTCGAATATCTCTTGTTGGAAAGTCTCAAGTGCAGGATCCCGGTGATCGGCCTTTCATCCGCCTACGCCAAGGCGGGGGCCTTTATCGCCTTTGATTGCGACTACACCGAGCTGGGAAGAAAGACGGCGGAGCTCTCCCTCAGGATACTCAACGGAGAAAAGGGGGCCTTGGAAGAAACGGTCGTCTCCAAGAAGGTTCGATTCTCCTTGAATCTCCGGGCCGCCGAAAGGATGGGGATCGGCGTGTCTTCGACGATGATCGACGAAGCAGGACAACTTTTCGGAAGATGAGTTTCAGGTTCGGCATCACAGAAAAAATCATACTGGCCGTCATCGGATTGGTCGTCTCTTTGGTGATGGGCATCGGCTACTATGCCTTTGATTATCAGAGAGGGCTTTTGTTGGCGCAATTTGATCAAAGGGCCAAGATCATGGTCGAGAGCCTGGCGGCCAGCAGCGAATACCCTGTGTTGGCCGGAAACGAAGACATGCTTAAGAAGATCGGCGAGGCGTTGTTGGGCCGGCAGGATGTGCTGCGTTGCGAGATAAAAGACAAGGAGGGCAGGACGCTCTTTGAGGGCACTATCGGGCAAGAGGGACGCAGCGCCCGCGCCTACGAAGCCGCTATCTTGACACCCCGCGTCGCCTTGTCGGCGGATGAGATGGTCTTTTTAGGGGCGGAAGAGAAGGCCCTGGAGAAGATCGGCACCGTGCGCCTGGTCATGTCCCTGAGCGGCGTGACGCAGGAGATGGCTCAACAGAGGAACACGATATTATTTTTTACGTTCACGGGGATGGGGATTATTTTCTTTGCCATTGTCTTCCTGATGAGAACCGTCCTGGGCCGCCACATGAACAGGCTCATGGCAGGGATACGGGTCTTGGCCTCCGGCGATCTGAGCCATAGGATTCCCGTCGAGACACACGATGAAATCGGCATACTGGCGCTTTCCTTCAACAAGATGGCGCAGGATCTGCAGAAGGTTATCGTTTCCCGGGATGAGCTGGCGAAAGAGATCAAGGAGCGCAAGCGCGCCGAAGAAGAGGTCACAAAGGCCTACGCCAAACTCAAAGCCACCCAGGCCCAGCTGGTGCAGTCTTCCAAGATGGCCTCGGTGGGTCTTTTAGCGGGCGGTGTCGCCCATGAGATCAACAATCCCCTGACGGGCGTCCTGAACAATGTGCAGCTGGTCAAGATGATGGCGGTGGAAAAAGAGGAGTTTAAGATAGAGGAATTTCGCGAAATTTTGGATGCTATTGAAGAGGCCTCCAACCGTTGCGTTCGGATCACGCGTTCTCTCTTGGACTTCTCTCGTGCCTCGACCGGAACCTTGCAGGCGATATCCGTCAATGGGGCGATCGAGAAGGTCTGTGTGTTGATCGAGCAGGAGATGAGGCTGGAGAATATCTGTATCGCCAGAGACCTTGCCGTCGACCTGCCGTGCATCCGGGGCGACGAGCAGCTTATTCAGCAATTGTTCCTTGATTTGATGTCGAATGCCAAGTGGGCGATCGAGCAAAAGAGCGACAAGAAAGACGGCACCATTTTTATTCGCAGCGCCTACGAAGAAAAGGAAGGCACGGTCTTCATCAGCTTCTCGGACACGGGTATCGGCATCCCGCCGGAAAATATCGAGCAGATATTCGATCCTTTTTTCACCACCAAATCCATTGGCGAGGGCACCGGCCTCGGGCTCTCCGTGATCTACCGGATCGTCAAGCAGCACGGAGGCTCCATTGAGGCAAAGAGTTCGCCAGGGCAAGGCGCCGCATTTGAGATCAGATTCCCGGCCATTGCCCTGGATGAGAAGGGCCCTGACAAATAAGAAACAAGCCCCTCACGCCGATGGCGCCCTGGCTGCAAGGAACGGACAGGGACGCCCCTCTCGCACACCGCAGATCCCCTCTTAAAGAAAACGGTCCGACGTATTCATCGGACCAGCGTTCACGCTCGAACCCGTGGCACCCGGGTCAGGCTTGGAATCCCGGCTGGGCGCTATCAATCCGCGTCACACTGAGAAGCTATCCCTTGAAATCAAAGGGTGGGTGACGGGATTTGAACCCGCGGCGACTTGAGCCACAGTCAAGTGCTCTACCAAGCTGAGCTACACCCACCACGTGCATCTACAGGTACATCTACGGGTACATCTATAAGAAGGACGGGGAC
>Ga0315545_1001148_pt1 | contig 26570 bp, 32 predicted proteins | sample SalMarSW160210MG_FD_203096 | JGI IMG/M metagenome (GOLD analysis project Ga0315545, IMG submission 203096) | Salt marsh sediment microbial communities from the Plum Island Ecosystem LTER, Massachusetts, United States - Salt Marsh Sediment SW1602-10 ...
ACCTTTAACTAGCTCGGTGACCATGCTACCTGAGGCGATACTAGGCCCACAGCCATTAGTCGAGAAGCTGGCATTCATAATCCTGCCATCCTCCACCTTAAGATATATTCTCATATTATCCCCACAGGAGCCAGTTTGTTCCCCAAATCCATCAAAAGGCTGAATCCTACCCAAATTCCTTGGGCTGAGAAAATGGTCAATCACCTTCTCCGAGTATACCTTCCTCATGTCCTCCATGATAGATTCCTGTAACTCTTCAAACCTGTCACCAAATTCCTGTGTCATTTTCTCGCTCCTTTGGGGAAAAAATTTTATAGGTAAGCCCTACTTGCTTAATTGCCTCAGTAACTTTCGTGGTCAGCTTATCTTTCTTATCTTCAAAATAGAGGTGGCTTTTACATTTACAGTCGGTGGCACCAAAGCCAGGAATGGACTGGAATTCCGTAGCCAGGGCTCGAGCTAAAAAACACTCCCCTCGGAGACCGCCCTGAAGAGCGAAGGACTCGCTGGGGCATAGGATTATCTCCGAAACCTTCGCTTCCTTCAGAAGATAATCAATATGCCAGTGAGGCTTTTTGTTGTCCTTTAAGTAATGAGCTAGTCTTGCCTCGAATCCATTCATAGCTGAACCAACATAGGCATAAAAAGCTTTAGGGAAAGAGATACAACCTAACTTGCCTACGAGGATATCCTTTCCAGCAGTAAGCTCAGCTAACAATACGTAACTACCTCTCTTTTTTTTCATTCAGAACAGCAAGGACGTTAGCAAACATTTCAGATACAGCATCTGAGCTGTATTTCTCGATTTCCCCCTCGTCACATAGCCTGGCTAGCTCTGGGTCAATAGGTAATTGCCCCAAAAGCGGGGCCCCTGAAGCTTTAGCCATTTCTTCTCCTTTGCTCCTGCCAAAAATCTCCATCTTCTTGCTCGTTTCAGGCAATATTAGATAGCTCATATTTTCTACTACCCCCAGAACGCGCACATTCAACTTCTGTGCCATTTTCACTGCCTTCTTCACTATCATTTCCGTCAACTCCTGAGGAGTGAAAACATCAATGACCCCTGACATGGGTATTGTTTGCATCACTGTTAATGGAGCATCCCCTGTACCAGGTGGCAAGTCTATCACGAGATAGTCGAGCTTACCCCAGAGAACCTCTTCCCAGAACTGCGTAATAGCTTTAGACATAAGAGGGCCGCGCCAGATAACCGCTTCATCCTCGCTGGGCAATAGGACATTCATGCCCATGACCTCAATCCCAGATCTCGACAATATAGGTAAAATGCCTGTCTGACTGCCACTAGGATGAACGGCCAAGCCAAACATCTTAGGAATACTGGAGCCAGTGATATCAGCATCAAGCACGCCGACATCTTTATTCTCTCGGGCAAAAGCAGTAGCCAGCAAGCTAGCTACCAAAGACTTGCCTACCCCCCCCTTACCACTCATCACTGCTATTACATGTTGAATCTGATTAAGCTCTTTAGGCTTAGCCTCCACAAGCTCAACCTCAGTTTCTTCTACCTCAGGAAGCTCACGAATAACTTCAGCTACCTTATCCTTAAGCCAGCTATGATACTGGTCAGGGATTCCAGTTGAAGCCAGAGTGATTTTTGCTCTACCATTCTTGACCTCGATGCCACGGACTAAGTTCATCTGTACCAAGCTACGCATTACACCGGGGACGAGCACTTCGTTCATCGCCTTCCTTATTTGCTCTTCAATTGGCATAATATCTCCCTCCTCTCTCTAACTAATGGTCACATATATTATCGCCTGTTGCTAATATGCCTTCCATATGATCCGAAACAGCTTTCTCAGGCTCATCACCAAGCATGCCAACAATGGCCTCAATGCCGTTCTCTCTAAAAAGACCTTGAGCTCTAGAGCCCATGCCGCCAGCTATGACAACAGAAACTCCCTCTTCTGCAAGCCATGCAGGAAGAAGACCAGGTTGATGTCCTGGCGAAGCCACTATCTCCTTTCTTATGATCGCCTTTCTCGTCTCATCGACATCAAACAAAGCAAAATGACTACAAAAGCCAAAGTGCTCGCTTAGCCTGCCATCAGTAATAGGCACCGCATATCTCATTTGTCCCTCCTTCATATGTTTTTCCTATCATAAAAGCACTCCTCCTTATAGCGTAGGAAGCAGACAAGAGTCTGTCCAAATTCTTACTACCTCAGATTGGACATTCAATAGTTTCACTATCAGGGCTACGAAGGAGTATCTCTGATATTTCGCCACATTCCAAGCATTTGTATTTATAAATTGGCATCTCTGCCTCCTATTTACCTAGCTTTGCCAAAATAATTCGCCACAGCTCCTTTATTTGCTGAGTTATTTTGTTGCTGGAATACTCTACTACCGGCGAACCTTGAACAATTGCCTCGGTTACCACATTATCGAAGGGAATTTCTGCCGCTACCTCTATCTTTTCCCTATGACAATAATTTTCAATTTGATAGCTGTTCTCTTCATTGAGGTCATATTTATTTATGCAAACCAAGGGGGGGATGCCAAAGTGGCGACAGACACCAATGACCCTCTCAAGGTCATGTATCCCTGATAGCGTCGGCTCGGTTACTAGCAATGCCAGGTTTGCACCAGATAGAGAGGAGATAACCGGGCAACCTATGCCTGGAGGTCCGTCGGTGATAATATAATCCAAGCCCGCTTTCTCAGCAATATGCTTAGCATTCTGCCTCACCAGGGCTACCAACTTCCCTGAATTTTCCTGAGCAATGCCCAGTCTGGCATGAGAAAGGTAACCATATTTGGTGTTGGAAATAAACCAATGTCCAGACATGCTCTTCCGCATGGTTATAGCGTCAACAGGACAGACCTGATGGCAGAAGCCACAACCCTCACAGGATACTGGATCAACCACGTAATCCTCTATCGCTCCAAAGCGGCACACTTCCTGGCATAAAGCGCACTCAGTGCACTTCTCTTTATCGATAAAAGCAACTTGCCCACTCCAAAACTCATTTTTCTCCTTAAGCTCTGGCTTAAGGAGAAGATAGAGGTCAGCAGCATCCACATCACAGTCGGCTAATACCTTGCTTTGAGCTAAGGCGGCAAAGGAAGCCACTATGCTTGTCTTCCCGGTACCACCTTTACCACTGAGAACCACGATTTCTTTCATTTTGCTACCTGGCTAGTTAAGATTCCTTCGATATCCTGAAAAAGCCTGAGAAACGACTTATGCCATTGAGGCATCCCTTCTATTAAGGGAACTCCTTTGGAATAAAGCGTAGCGATGTTTCTATCTAAAGGGATCTTCAGTAAAATAGGTATACCTTGCTCCTGGCAGTAACTTTCAACTTTATCATCCCCGACACCATCTCGATTAATTACCACACCACATGGAATATCTAATTTTCTCATTACTTCCACAGCCAGAGAAAGGTCACTCAATCCAAAAGGGGTGGGCTCAGTTACTAAGAGGCAAAAGTCACTGCCTTTTACTGCTTCTACTACAGGGCAAGAGCTTCCTGGAGAAACATCGATGATAACCATACTTGTAGGGTCAATATGTCCCTTTACCTCTCTGATTATGGGTGGGGCCATTGCTTCGCCAACAGTAAGTCTCCCTTGAACAAATTCCAGGTTCCCTAAGCTAGCTCTCTCGACCACTCCTATTTCTCTCCCCTCTTCACTAATAGCAGATTCAGGACAGAGATAAGAGCAGGCTCCGCACCCATGACATAGCTCAGGAAAGACAAGCACCTTATTCTTAACTACTGCGATAGCGTTATAGGCACAAACTTCAGCGCACTTGCCGCAATAAGTACACTTCGCCTCATCCACTTTGGGGATAGGAATGAACACTGGTTGACTTTGATTCATGGGAGAATGGAGAAAAATATGGACATTAGGTTCTTCTACATCGCAGTCTAACAACTGAACTTTGCTCTTGCCGCTTAAGGTGAGGGCCAGGTTAGTAGCCACCAGCGTCTTTCCCGTGCCGCCTTTACCACTGGCAACAGAGATTATCATTCTACTCTCTAACCATCTTTGCACCACACTTGGGACAACTTAATTCGTAGCAAGGAGCACCTGTTTGATGAGAAATCCTTGTTCCACAACTGGGGCAAACGCAGCCCCCACCGGGGCCAGCCCCAGGGCGGTTTCCACCCATCCTTCCCATACCACTACCTCGCCCCATTCCTCTTCCTGTTCCTGGTCCCTGACCAAAAGGTCCCGTGCCATCTCCTCTAGGCATAAATCACCTCCATTTTCTACTACATCGGTGGCAGTCCACAGATTCCAGAGCTGCAAGTAGGGCCACTCATTTCTGAGGGTTCAGGTCCACTTGAGCCAGGGCTAAAAAATGAGGAAAAGAGCCTCTTGGGCTCACCACTATGGCATTTGGGGCAGCTTAGGCCAGCACTTCCTTCATCAATGGCTTGTCGAACTTCGAACTTTTGTCCACACTGAGTGCATTGATATTCATAGATAGGCATAACTCCTCCTTACTCCTTTTTTTCCAATTGCTCTATTCGGCGCAAGATTTCATCAAGCTGCTGACTCATTGCCCGTGCCTGACTTTTAAGCGCCTCTATTTCTTGCTCTGGACTCGTGGCTTGAGGTGCTGCTTGCGGCATCATTCCTAATCCCATCCCCATACCTCTGCCCATGCCACGCCCCATGCCGCGGCCCATTCCCATGCCTCCACCCATACCCACACCATAATGGCTACCTACACTAGCTTGGGCACTTGATTGAAGCCCACCCGTTTTGTAAGCTTCAACGGCATCTCTTATTTTCCCAGTAACACCATTAATCACTTGAAGTCCTGCGGCAGATAACGTCTGATAGGCATTGGGGCCACAGTTGCCGGTGAGTATCACTTGCACCCCTCTGCTAGCAATCATTTGAGCTGTACTAATGCCAGCTCCACCACCAGCCATGGCATTCGAATTCTCCAAAGTCTCAAACTCCATGGTCTGTGGGTCAACGATAACAAAATATTGACAACGCCCAAAACGAGGGTCCACCTCAGCATCTAAACTAGGACCTGTTGCTGATATAGCTATCTTCATAATTTGCTCCTTACTCTTCTCCTGCTTCTAATTCTTTCAGCCTACTATTAATCTGCTCCAGTTGGTTCTTTAAAGTCTGCGACTGGTTTTTCAGGAAATCCAGCTCTTGCTCCCTGCTCATTTGCGGAGCGTATGTGTCCGCTCCTGGCACTCCTCCCATAGGTGCTCCAGCATAACTACCATATGGCATAGCTCCCGGATAAGCAGTCCCTCCATAATAAGGCGTAGCCCCAGGGCTACCATAAGAAGGGTAACCTGGCGGGACAGGCGCTCCTGCAGCTCCGCTGAGGTAATAACCACATTTAGGCAATCCTCCCCTCCCCAAACCCACATAAGGCCAAGGGGGAGAGCTTCCTCTAAAACCGAATCCCCATCCTCCTCTTCCAAATCCTCTACCTCCAAATCCATTAGGCATTTTTCACCTCCTTTCTATTTGCGAAGTTCTTCAATCCTTTTTTCATTCCATTTAGCTCGCTTGTAAGCCATCTCTCTTGGTCTTCAAGGATGCCGAAATCCATACCAAGACCATATTTTATCACCTCCGCAAGAAAATTTAAAAATTTACCACCAAGGGTAACAGCAAGGTCCCTATCTCCACCAACCACGCCCCCTGCCACGACCAAACCCCCAGCCCCATCTAGGCCACCATGGCAATGCTGGTGCTCTCCAGCCCCAGCCAAACTGTCTCCCGGGTATTGGACTAGTAAAGCCTGGCTTACCAAAACCAGCGCAAAAACCACGCCCCCTTCCTGTCATTGGACCTAATCCCATCGGTCCCGTTCCATCTCCGAATGGCATTTCTCTTCACCTCCTTCCTTCTTGTTTTACCTCCCTCTGCGAAACCTCCTGCCATATCCTCTTCCAAAACCAAACCTCGGTAGAGGCATAGGCTGGATATTCATGCTGGCACATATGGGACAAGATAACGGAAGCTTATTTGCCAGAGTCTCAAAGGGAACATTCCATTCATGTCCGTCATTATTGCATCGAAAACGACTTTGAGGCAGACCGAAATTTCCTCCCTCGATTTGAATCGCCTTGCCATTAATCAACGCATCAGCTAATTTCCCTCGGGCTGATCCTAATATGCGGTGGAAAGTCGGCCTCGAGATATGCATCCTCTGCGCGCACTCTTCCTGCTCTAGCTCTTCCAGGTCTTTAAGACGAATAGATTCAATTTCCTCAACTGAAAGGCAAACCCCCTGCAACAAATTTGCAGGAATGCCCACCGGTCTAAAGAAACCCGCCCCAGGCAACTGGGCAACACACCTCAATTTCACTGGCCTAGCCATATAAAATCACCTAATTTACCTAGGAATTATGAACATATGTCAATAATAATTCTAACAGCAGTTCTTAATGTTGTCAAATTGAGATTGCTTAACGATCTCGCTTTTCGTCATTCTGAGCCCTATGGGCGAAGAATCTCAGAGATTCTTCATTCCGCTTCGCTCTATTCAGAATGACAGGGGAAAGAGTTACAATTTACTATTAATAAACGCTTTGTCAAATTTTGACCATTTCGTCGGTGAGTGATACAAATTAGAATATGGATGGTGTAGAGCTTTTTCCCAGTCTTTCTCACTGCATAGAAACCACAGCCATGGAGGAATTCTGGAATTCGGTAAACAAATACATGGAAGGTGCGCAGGAGGACAAAAAGACCGAAGCAAAAATCGAGCTCCTCAAAGCCTTCTTGGAATCAATGGACTTCAAAAAGCTCCGCAGCCAAAGCGAGAAGCACTTAATAGAAGGAAAGACAGTCAAGTTTATAATTTCCTGGGAAGCGGACGAGCCAAGCTACGAAATGGTGGTGATTAAAGCTACGGATTGAGCAGCTATACCCTCTTCTCTGCCAATAAAGCCCAAACAGTTGGTGGTGGTGGCTTTGATTGTTACCTGTGTTGGGTCAATAGTTAAAGCCTGGCTGATGCGTTTCCTCATCTCCGGGATGAACCACGAAAGCTTGGGGCGCTGAGCCATAATGGTGACATCTATATTAGATACCTTGAAACCTCTCACTCTAAGCAACTCCGCTGTTTTGCTTAATAAGACCAAGCTAGAGATGTTTTCGTACTTTGGCTCCTCCGGAGGAAATTGCATGCCAATATCACCGAGGTCAGCAGCACCCATTAGAGCGTCTATTATGGCGTGAATTGCCACGTCAGCATCACTCCAACCCGACAAGCCTCTATCATGGGGGATATCAACACCTCCCAGGATTAGCCTTCTCCCTGAAACCAACGGATGGCTATCATAGCCGATGCCGACTCTCAGCTCTTTTCCCATTTGAGACCCTTCGTTATGCTCAGAGCTTGCCATGTCTGTACAAAAATCCGCTTATATTCCCCAAAGTCATTATCAGTATACACCTAAATTTGTAAGGTGGCTTCTCGGCTCTCTCCTCCACTAAGTTTATTGAACAAGATAGACATTTGTTGACTCCAAGGAACTAACCTCAACTTGAGTGCTGTGGCAGGAGAATTCAGGCAGGTGAGGCTGGTCATATATTTCCCTATATGGCTTCTGCTGCAGCTTGGCTTACGACACTTATGGCTGCGGTATTAGTCATGTTAGTCTGTTTAATCACTTTAACCACTGTTTCGTAACGAAAACCGAACATCCCACCTAATGGAATGCTCTGTCAGTATTAGCACCTCTAAGATTACCAAAATCTAATCAATGCAACTCGGTACAAAATTGCGGCATTTCCCTCAAACCTTAACGGGATTTTAATATTTACGCGCTACCATTCCATTGTAGATACTTAAAGTACAAAGGAGCAACATACTGGTTACGTCGTTTTAGGATGTTCAACGACTTGGACAAGCACAGCAAGGCTAATGCTATAAGAGAAGGAGGTATTGGCGATGAAGAGGATAAATGTAATGAATTTGCTCTCTCTTTTCCTGATTCTGTTACTCGCGCTAGGCACCGCGTGTGAGCTGCCACTCAGCATAGATGTTTTGGTACCGCCAGGTTCTCTCGCTGACAGTGGTAATACCACATCCACTGACACTGATTGGTCCATACTGCCTGCCGAAAGCCATTCCCCAGTACTGCCCAATATTGCCGATGTTGTCGCCGCGGTTAAGCCTTCAGTGGTAGCTATTAATACTGAAACAACTTTCAACACTTTCCGTAGTTCTTTCACCCAGGAGGGAGCTGGTTCGGGGTGGATCATAGATGAAAATGGGACTATCGTGACCAATAATCACGTCGTCGCCGGGGCTGAGAGTATCACCTTAACGCTAGATGACGGTAGAACTTTCCCAGTTGACATGAATACGCTAGCTACTGACCCGCTAACCGATTTGGCTGTTCTCCAAATCGACGCTGAAAACCTGCCAGCCGTCGATATTGGCGACTCCTCTGCATTGAGGGTTGGTGACTGGGTGGTAGCTATCGGCAATTCACTGGGTCTGGGGATAAGTGCCACAAATGGAATAGTCAGTGGTCTAGAGATTTCTCTACCAGTATCCTCAGGGCAAACACTGTATGACCTTATTCAGACTGACGCCGCTATTAACCCCGGCAACAGCGGCGGACCACTGGTTAACATGAAAGGGGAAGTTATTGGCATCACCAGTGTCAAGATTGCTGCGGTTGGTGTTGAGGGGCTGGGCTATGCCATAAGCATTAATGAGGCGACACCGATTATTGAAAAACTGATTACAAGTTAGCGGTAATCCAACCTGGTTATGGGCAGGATTCTCACTGCTGTCGAGACGCAAGCACTCAGGTCTATCCTGACATTTGCTACTCGGATTCTGGCGACCCCCTTAAATCTTAACAGGATCCTAACATTCACCTGCTACCATTAAGTCATTATCATCTGATAATAATATCCAGAAACGAGGTAAAACAGAAATGTGGCGAAGGAAGAGGTTTATTCTCGTCGCGATGATAACTTTGGTTGTACTGGTGGGGAGCGTGGTGGGAATAGGCTGCTCCCAAACAGGAAACGAGGAAGGGCTGCGGCCCGAAAGTGGGGGCGAGCCCCCTAACGAAGCTCCATTGACCAAGGTCGCAGAGATTCTTCAAATTGATCAGCAGAAGCTGGAAGATGCCTTCGCCCAAGCCCGAAGCGAGGTGAGGAATGAGGCTCTGGATAACAACCAGCCTGAGGCACTACTGGCTAGGGTCGCAGAAATACTTGGTATTGGTCAGAAGGATTTAGAAGATGCTTTTGCTCAAACTCGAAGCGAGATGCCGAACGGAGTACCTTGGCAGAGACCAGCCAATGGCAATCCTGGCCCATGGCATGCATGGGATGCTAACGAAGAGTAAAGAATCAATATGAATAATATGCAGGGACGTACACTATACATCTTACTGGGAATTGGTATTGCAACACTTTCCACTGGTTTAGTCTTTTTATTTATGCACTTGGGCTAAAGCTGGCCCTGATTGCTAAAGCTTAATCGATGCATCCTGGCGCAAAATTGCAGTATCTATCTAAAATCTTAACAGGTTCCTAACATTCAACTGCTACCATTAAATCATTATCATCTGATAATAATATCTAGAAAGGAGGTGACACAGAAATGTGGCGAAGCAAGAAGTTCATTGTCGCCGTGGTGGTGGCTAGCATCGTTCTGGTTGGGAGCATAGGCGGGACAGTCTTTGCTGACGACAACGGGAATGGCAACGGGCCTGGGGCACTCTTCGGGGCTCTATGGGACAAAGTCTGTGCAATCTACAAAGATAACACAGGCGACAATATTGACCCAGAAGCCTTAAAAGATGCCTTTGCCCAGGCCCAAAGCGAGATGCGGACTGAAGCTCTGGAAAGCCGTCTCCAGGAGCTAGTAGACGCGGGCAGGATAACCCAGGACGAAGCTGACGCATATAAGGAATGGTTGCAGGAGAGGCCAGATATGGAGCAATTCAGACAGCAGTTGAATGAGTGGCAGCAAGCGAGGCCGGGCATACCGCCAGAGCTAAAAGAGTGGCAAGAGTCAAGGCCCGATGTCCCGCCCGGATTTGGCTTTCGTGGTGGTGCTAGATTCCGCACTATGGGCGGACCACGCGGCTGGGGTGGACCATGTGCCCCAGAGAAATAACTAGCCCAGCTTCCTATACAAATACCCTGGCCGACCATGAGCAAGAGAGGGGGAGAATATTCTCCCCCTCTTTCTGTAAATATCTGGGTGAGAGGAAAGGCTTTGATGTTAACATTTCCTTAACATTTATGTTATACCATAATAAAAAGGGTACTAATGAATTAAGGACTGAAAAATGGTAGGTCAGAGAGTCCTGGTTGTTGACGATGATGTGAAAACGGTGGAATTGGTCAAGCTCTACCTGGATAGAGATGGTTATAGAGTTCTTAGCGCTCATGATGGCGTTGAGGCCCTGAGATTGGCCAGGGAGAGCCACCCCGACCTTATCGTTCTCGATTTAATGCTGCCCGGCATCGACGGCCTTGAACTCTGTCGTACACTCAGGGGCGAATCCGATGTGCCGATTATTATGCTTACGGCAAAGACCACTGACAAGGACAAGCTAACGGGCCTGAATTTGGGAGCAGACGATTACGTAACCAAACCCTTCAGTCCTAGAGAATTAGCCGCCAGAGTGAGAGTAATCCTCAGGCGTCTCCCCGGAGAGCGCGGTCCTGATGAAATCAAGCATGGTGAGCTCACCGTCAACTTTCTCAAGCACGAGGCATCTCTTGCCGGGAGGCCTCTCAATCTCACTATGGTTGAATTCAAGTTGCTAGGAGTTCTCGCCAGGGAACCGGGCAGGGTCTTTACCCGGGCACAACTTATAGAAAAGGCCCTTGGCTATGACTTTGAGGGCTTCGACCGCACCATAGATGTTCATATCCTTAATCTGCGTCGAAAGCTGGAGCCAGACCCCAACCACCCCAGATACATAAAGACGGTATATGGAGCCGGCTACAAGCTTGTCAGAGGTGAGCAATGATACATAGTCTGCGTTTCCGCCTCTTGATGGCCTTTGTACTAGTGATAGTGATTGCCGTTGGCGCGATATTCTTCTTCATGGGCCAGGCTATGAGAGCTGAAGTCCAGCGATTCCAAGGACGTATCGAAGAGGCACGCCTCGGCAAGATGGAATTTGAACTAACTCAGTACTACTTCCAGCAAAGGAGCTGGGAGGGCATTCAACCCTTTGTAGCGCAGTGGGGTAACTTCTATGAGTGGCGGATCATTGTAACCGACGCGGATGGAATAGCGGTCGCAGATTCTGAAGGAGCGCTTCTGGGACACCCGTATGAGCCGGATTCACCAGGCAGACCCATTACAACTCCGCGGACACCATACCCCATCGGGACACTTTACATCAGCTCCGAATCGTCAACAGGGGCAGACTTTGCCCTGCTCTATATATTATTTGAACAAATAGGCCGCTTCCTACTCTGGGGATGCCTGGTGGCAATCGGCATTGCGGTGGCCATCACGTTCTTCCTGTCGCGGCGAATTTTAGCCCCGGTCAAGGCTCTTACATCCGCTGCCAAGCGCCTGGGGCACGGTGATTTTTCGCAAAGAGTACAAGTTAAGGATAGGGGTGAACTTGGAGAGCTAGCCAGCACCTTTAACTCCATGGCTAGCAACCTTGAACGCGCCGAGAAGCTGCGACGGAATATGGTGGCTGATGTTGCCCATGAACTCAGAACCCCTCTTTCTAATGTCCGGGGGTACCTGGAAGCAATCCATGACAGGGTGATAAAGCCAGATGCTGACACTATTCGCTCCCTTGATGAAGAGGCAATGCTGCTGTCCCGACTGGTTGACGACCTCCAGGAGCTAAGTCTTGCCGAGGCTGGAGAATTAAAGCTAGTTCGTCAGCCAGAAAGCGTCGCTGAGTTAATCAAACAAACAGCGGATATGGTGCAGGCACAGTTGGCAGCAAAGGAGGTATCCGTATCGATTGACCTGCCCGCTAAACTACCACCGGCGAATATCGACGCGCGCCGGATTAGTCAGGTGTTGCGAAATCTTTTGGAGAACGCGGTGACCCACACTCGTAAAGGAGATGCCATCACGGTGACTGCCAGAGCGCAGGATAACTATGTAGAGGTGGCTGTGAGCGATACCGGTGAAGGTATTCCTGCTGAGGACTTGCCCAACATCTTTGAGCGCTTCTACCGGGTGGACAAGTCCCGCGCCAGGACCACTGGAGGCAGCGGTCTGGGTCTCACCATTACCAAACGCCTGGTAGAGGCCCACGGCGGCAAGATTGAAGTCCTGAGTGAAATGGGAAAAGGCAGCCGCTTTTCCTTCACCGTACCTACCGCGGAGTAGCTTGTTCGCACCTGCTCAAGCCAGATTACCCCCTTGTCCTGAGTATCAGGATAAGCAGGGCAGCGACTAGGGCGGCACCAATGCCGATTGCTATCCACAACAGATGGGACGAAATCGGTGACATTGGTTCAAGCGAATGAGATGGAGAAGAAGATACGGGTGGCGATGGTGCCGAGGGAGCTGCCTCAGTGGTAAAGACGTTAGTCACCCACTCACCGCCGCTGGTAGCACTGATAGCTCTCACCTTCCAGAAGTAGGTGGTGGAGTAGTCTAACTCCCTGTCACATCCCCAGGCAGTTGTAGGCAAGGCATTATCACCAAGTTTGCTCACGACCACGTCTGCAAATTCGCTATCCTTGGATAGTATGAATTCGTAGCTGGTAGCCTTAGCAACAGAATCCCAAGTGAAGGCAGGTCTTATCGATACATCGGTGGCATCAGATGATGGATATGTTCCAACAGGTGCAGCGCCAAGGGAAGGAGTAAATGACCGAATGTCAGACCATGGGCTCTTTATCGGCTCTACAGACCTCACCCTCCAGTAGTAGGTAGTGCCGCTAGTCAGTTCTGCCAAAGTAGTGCCACCGACTGCCACTATGGCAATATCATCGCTGCTCCCCGACCACACATTCTGGGTGCTCTCTGCGTCTAAGTAGATGGCTGCTTCGTAAGTCTTGGTTTCTGATAGCTCCAGCCAATGCAGGAAGAGATTGTTAACATAGTCACAAGAACAAGAATCAATTGGCAGTATTGTTTCATCCTCCGGCGCATTAAGACTCGGACCGACCTTACATAGCGTATCTTGAAAGCGATAAATAGTCTGATTAGCACTGTCGATAGCCCAAAGCTCGTTTTGTTCAGCGTCACCTGATAATTTGAGGCAATGGAGAGTATTGGGAAACACTATACCCAGGTCAAAAGTAGCGCCCAAGGGCAATGCGTCGTTTACTAAATCAAATTCGACATCCATAGAGTCCGGCGCCGCAGGATTCAGTGACCGGGTTACGCCACCGCTGGTGCTGGTAGCTGGCTCCAGCCTCAGAGCATAGAGTGCCCCTTCAGGACTCACCACCAAACCACCAATGCGCTGCTCTTCCTCCAGTTCCGTGATAGACTTATCAATCTGTTCCCATTCGGTGGAGACTCCGATGACCCAGCGCCAGATTCCCTCATCAGTAGAATTAGTGGCAGCATAGATGATGCTATTTTCAGAGTAATTGGCATCGGCTACAATTTGAACGTCGCCATCGCCGATATCCTCAGGGATTTTAACGAAGGTGTCACCTCCATCGCTAGAATAAGCCACATCTCCGTTTCTACCACCGACCAGAATAGTTCCATTTCCGGCAATAGCCAACATATTGATGTCTGGAAGGCCCGTGTCCACCGGGTCCTGCCACATCCAGCCACTGTCAGTAGGCTTGCTGATATAGCCATCAGGTAAAGCCACATAGACAGTCTCTTCATCGCTTACAACCATATCAATCACTGGCCCCGGAGCTCTGCACCACCGCCAGGTGTTGCCCCGATTGTATGACACTGCCATCAGCTTGCCGCCCGCCTCAGCAGCATACATAGTAGAATCGTCGCTATAGTTGGCACTCAACCTCAGGATAACGGCATCCGTAGCGGTATCCAATGCCAGCAGGCGCTGCCAATACCTGCCCAGTGGACCACCAACAGTACGCCAGATACCTTCGGGACCTGAAGAGCTATATGTCGTTATGAATAAGCTCTCAGAGTCAGGCGCTGGAGCAACATCAGCAAGCTTAATAGTCGTGTCCATAAGGCCCATCTGCCGCCATTTGTCACCATCAAGACTTGCTGAAAATGCGCTCTCATCCAGCGCGCCACCTGGGCTCTGCGATGTGCCGCAATAAGCTATCTCTCCGTCGGGGCTCCAGCTTACCTTGGCATTGCCCGGACCTGTGGGTGGCACAGAAGACAAATACCATGTCGGAGATTGGGTAAAGGGATTGGAAGTTCGCCGTACCTGAACAGTTAGCGAGCCAGCAACAGGATTTGCATCGCCAACAAGAAGCTTACCTGAGGTCACGGTGCCATGATAAGAAATGCCGCTTATATTAATGGCATTACCACCGTCGGCATTCATCCGATGAACGGTGACGTCATCAAGCCAGTAGGCATCATCCTCGGCATCCGGCTCTCGGTTGCAACTCACAAAGAGCTGCCGTGACGATGTCTCTTCACTGGAATAATCTGAGGGTAAAGCCAGTGATGAATGGATTAGGGAAACTCCCGATGCATCACCGGCTGAGGCAATTTCCACCGGGTAGCCGGTCAGGTCGTTCCATGAGGTGGTTCCGGTTGAGACATCCCGTTCACCGAGGCATAACCAGGTTTTATCCCGGTATACGGGAGATACATCGTCACCAGTAGAAGCCGTGACCAGAATCGTTCTATCCTTCCTGTAGCTAGGGGAATAAGCCAGCGCCGATACTTCAGCTCCCACATGATCAGGGTCGACAACTAAATTCTGGTTCTGCCATGAAGCCCCAGACCGCCGTAGCAATAGCAATCTCGCTTACCGACTCGCCAGCTTCGGTATACTGATTGGATATAGCAATTGCCTGAATAGTACCCGTCAAGCTTGGAACACCGGTATCTGTCCATTCCCCCCCACTGTCTGTCGACAAATAGACCTTGGTACCATCGTTGGTAACCACAGCTACGATGCCGGACTCGTCGGGAGCGACAGCGGTCTTGCTAGCAGCCAACTCAGCGCCGGCATCAACTAGATAGGAGGTCATATCTTCCCAGCTTACCCCGGCATTCAAAGAGCGATAGAGCTTGGAGTATTCCCTGTCTATAACATAAATTACTCCATCATCTCCAACGGCGATTTCACTGACTTCCGAGGGAGTAACAACTATGTTGCCCTCCAGCCCTGGCTTCTCTACCGATGCCCATTTCAGGGGTTCTGATGCTGCTTGGGCTGGAAGTGGTGCAAATAGAGCAAACAGGAATAACCCTGCTACTAATGCGCAAATGTATCTGACTTTCGTAATCATAGGTTCATCATACAGGCGAAATGTTAATTTCCTGTTAATTACCTGGTTTTTCTCTTTTTGACCCTGGGACACATAAATTAACAGGTTCTTAACAATTTCCTGAGATAATATTTGCCAAGCACGTTATTTTACTGCCGATCAGAATAGTACGGTATTGTCAATAATTAATTAAATTAATAATATGAAGAATAGGTGAATGACAATGAAAGTACTGAAAATATTGCTAATACTGTTAGCGCTGTGCAGCATCAGCGTTTTGTCGCTAAGCTGTGCTTCTGAACCAGAGTCGGAGTCGATATCAGAGAACCAGATGGTGACGGTGCAGAGGGGAGACCTGACAGTAGACATTACGGCCAGCGGCAATCTGGCGTTGTCCGTTATGGAGGACCTGGCTTTCGAGATTTCAGGCACAGTGGAAGAAATCCTGGTGGAAGAAGGAGACAGTGTTGAAGAAGGACAGGTGCTGGCGAGCCTAGATACTTCAGAATGGGAGAACGAGTTGAAGACTCTTGAACGCCAGGTGACAGCCAAGGAGCTTGACCTGCTTCAGGCAGAGATAAACCTAGAGAATGCTGAGCTTTCCCTGGAGGAGGCTGAGGAGGAGACCACCACCACTATTACCGGGGATATTGTGGAAAAATATACTGACCCAAAGGAGATAGATATACTAGAACTGAAGGTCGAGCTTGCTGAAGCACGTCTTGAAGATGCCCAGGAAGCTTCAGACGAAGCTCAAGAAGACCTAGCAGAAGCCCAAGATGCCAGCCCGGAGATTACTGCTCCCTTTGACGGCTTCATTACCAAAATAAACGTTGAGGGGGGTGATGAGGTAAAGAAGGGCACGGTAGCGGTGACTATTGCCGACCCCAACAAGTTTGAAGCGAGCATCCTGGTCAGCGAGATAGACATACTGCAGGTAAAGCTTGGCGGCGAAGCTTCGGTGCAGGTGGATGCCCTGCAAGGAATGAGCCTTCCCGCTGAGGTAACCCATATCTCACCCACAGCCACTATTCAACAAGGCGTGGTCAACTACCAAGTGAAGGTAGAAGTCGAGTCGCTGGAAGAGATAATGCAGGCACAGCAGCAGGCAAGGCAAGAAGCAATGCAAAATATAACGCCGGGGGAAATTCCTGAACGCCTCAGACAGGCCATCGAGGAAGGACGGATCACTCAAGAACAGGCTGAAGAAATGATGAAACAGATGCAACAAGCACAGGGAGAGCAGCAAGGGCAAGTGCCTACGGCAATACCTGAAGACTTTCAGCTCAGGGAAGGTCTGACCGTCACCGTCAGCATAATAGTGGAGCAGAAAAGCGATGTGTTGCTGGTGCCCAACGGAGCGATTACTTCCCAGGGACGGCAAACCTACGTCCAGGTGCTGTCACCGGATGGCACGATTGAGCAACGTGCCATAACGACTGGCATCAGCGACTGGCAATACACCGAGGTAACCGAGGGACTCAGTGAAGGCGAACAGGTTATTGTTCCGCAAGGGACTGCTACCACGCCGGCGACACAGCAACAAAGACCTCCAAGCGGAATGGTGATACCGGGAATGAGGCCAGGGGGACGATGATTAGGTTAGATAATATTACGAAAGTCTATCCCATGGGCAAAAGAGAGCTGACCGTGCTCAAAGGGATAACCCTGAATATCGAACAGGGTGAGCTGGTGGCGGTTATGGGTGCCTCTGGCTCGGGGAAGACAACACTGCTCAATCTTATCGGCTGCCTGGATAAGCCGACTTCAGGCAGTTACTATCTGGAGGATAGAGAAGTTAGCCATCTTAGCAGCGGCGAACTGGCTGGGGTCAGGGCGCAGAAGGTGGGCTTTATCTTCCAGACCTTTAATCTGCTGTCCCGACTCACGGCACTCGCCAATGTAGAGCTTGGCATGAGATATGCTGGCGGTGTTGACCGTCAACGTGTCATGGAGGCATTGACCAAAGTCGGACTCTCCGACCGAGCTAGTCACCGCCCTACCGAGCTTTCTGGAGGAGAGCAGCAGAGGGTAGCCATCGCCCGGGCTCTGGTGAAGAACCCACCCCTGATTCTGGCGGATGAGCCTACTGGCAACTTGGATAGCCACTCCGGCGAGGAGATAATCTCCATCCTCACCTCTTTACATGCCGAGCAGGGCATTACCCTGCTGCTGGTAACCCACGACACTAATATTGCTCACCACTGCCAGCGAATAATACATCTTAAGGATGGAGAGGTAGTAGCGGAGGAAAAGGTATGAAGAAATGGTTTGAGCCTTTATCCACCGCCTGGGTCGGGGTGGCTACCCATAAGCTTCGCAGCTTTTTAACCATGCTGGGAATCGTTATTGGCGTAGCCGCAGTGATTAGCCTGATGTCCATCGGCAAAGGTGCCGAGGCACTGATTATCTCCAATATCGAAAGTATGGGGTCAGACCTCATTACCATCAGCCCCGGGGCGTTCACCTTTGGGGGAGTCAGGGGTGCTACCGGCGGCGCTAACACACTGACTACGGAAGATGCGGAGGCAATATCAGAGCAGGTCCCCTACATATCCTCAGTGGCTCCTTCTTACTCCAGCAATCTCCAACTGGTCGTCAGCGGTGAGAATATGAATTCCCGGGTCACCGGGGTGCCCCCGGAGTATCAGGATGTACAGAATTTGGAGATTGCCAATGGCGCCTTCTTCACCGAATATGATTATCAGCGCGGTGCCAAGATAGCCGTGCTCGGCTCCAATGTAAAAGAGACGCTCTTTGGAGATGCTGACCCCATAGGGCAACAGATGCGGATGGGCAGCATTATTGTTCGTGTTATCGGCATACTGGAGAGCAAGGGAGGCATGTTCGGCTCGCCTGATGACGGCATTCTGATTCCGTTAACCGCTCTGCAGCAGACGGTTGCCCAACCGCGAACCGCCCAGGGCGAGCGAGTGGTGTCATCTATAGCGCTGACGGTAAGTGACGAGGAGCAGGCAAGCTATGTCACTGAAGAAATTACCAGCCTGCTCCGTACCCGCCACCAGCTTGGTCCCCTTGACGATGATGATTTCAGCATTATGTCCATGGAGGAGATAGCAAGCATGCTCTCAGAGGCGATAGGCACGATGACCCTGCTTCTGGGTGCCATCGCTGCTATTTCGCTGCTGGTCGGCGGCATCGGCGTGATGAACATAATGCTGGTGTCGGTGCTGGAGAGGACCAGAGAGATAGGCATCCGTAAAGCATTGGGAGCCAGGGAGCGAGATATATGGGGGCAATTCCTCATAGAGGCAACCTTCTTGACATTTGCTGGTGGTATTATCGGGGTAGCCGTGGGCTGGGCAGTCTCATACATTGTTTCCAGGACGGGGCTGGTGACAACCATAGTGACCGCCGATATAGTTGTCCTTGCTGTTTCGGTAGCTGTAGGCATTGGCCTATTCTTTGGATTCTATCCTGCCTGGAACGCCTCCCGCCTCAATCCCATCGAGGCTCTCAGGTCAGAGTAAGAGCCAAGTCTATTCTTGACCATAGGAGTACTCCGTAGAAAAGCACCACGCCTGATATATTTCCCTGAAATTACGTAATCCGCCACGAACCGAGAAGCTACTTCTTAAATGCAACTCGATACACTACATATATAACAAGCACATAGGCAATGGTTCTAATGGCGATTAGAAAACCTGTTAAAGCTTCTTTAAGACCCAAAAGCGTTAGCAAGTGGGAAAGACCGAACAGGCCAAATGCTATGGCAATGCATAAAGGCCACACATCTTTGGCTTTCTTAAAGCCCAGACATCCAAAGACCACTATTACAACGCAGAGTATTAGATTTATCAAGTAGATTGGGTCCATCCTTTATCCTCCTTTTATGCATTTGTTTGAGACCACCTTTAAAAAGTAAGTGGTTTTGTCTTATTGCCCCCTTTGCTGCTCCAAAGGGCAACTCGCAGTGAGAGGGAGTCTTATCGTTTCGTTTTCCACTCAGGCAGCTCAAACCCGACCGTAGTCATTAGTCTTTCCAGTCCCGAAATTCTACACTCTGGACAAATGCTCGTCAGTATTTAAGCCTCTTTTCCACTTGTCACAGTACTTTATGCTTAGCATAAGCATCCCGCACCATTGTTCCCTTGAGCAATTCGTCACGTACCAGATTCTCCTTCTCAGCCTTTTCCAGAGCCAGCGAAATGACTTCCTTTTCAAGTTCTTTTGGAATAACTACCACACCGTCTACGTCGCCAAATACAATATCCCCGGGATGCACAATAACATCTCCGCAACCAACCGGACAGCCATGGTTGATAAGGATGCTTCTGCCAGCGGAGTCAACCGGTTTTGTCCCAGTGACGAAAACCGGGAATTTCATGGCGGTGATTTGAGTCACATCTCTGGTATAGCCATCAATAATCACTCCTCTAGCACCCCGGGCTCGAACTGCTGTGGAAAGCAACTCCCCCCAAGCGCAAGTACGCGTTGAGCGATTCGTACCCAAAACAAGCACATCATTAGCTTTCAAAGAATCAGCCGCTTCAATGAAGCCTCGGTACGGGTCATCACCAACCTCAAATACATCTACACTTAATGCGGTATAGGCTCTACCTACTACAACTGCTTCCGGGTATACGGGGCATATGTCAGCTCTCATAGCTTGTTCGCGAGCAGATAAACTGTCGAGGACATCAGAGATTACCGCAGCATACAATTTGTCCCGCATGGTATCAAACATTTGCTGTTCACTCTTGAAATCAATCATCTCTCATTACTCCTTTGCTGTTCATTCTTGAAATTAGTCATTTATCACTACACGTCCGCTGTTCACTCTTATAACTTGCACCCCGGCGAAACCAATTGTTGACCCCATACCGGTGGTGAAGATAACCACCTAGGCACCAACTGCAACTATCCCTGCCATGGACTCGATACCGGAGCCGTCATCCTCCATGGTAACCAGCCCCATTGGTCTTGGGCTTCATAGCATAGGGCAGGCAGTCGTTAATAGTGGTGATGCCACCCTTGGTGATACAGCCTAACGACTTTTCAGTGTTTGTGGTCAGCCCCCCCTTCTATATTGCATGGAGGGGGGCCACGGGCGAAAATCTGATCTGCAGTCCAGGCGGAGGCGACTATACCCAGGTTAACATAAGCCTCGATATTCCTGGCAACCCCAGGATTCGCAGCTCGTCTCTTTAACAGGTGGGTTGTGCCCTTCATTCCACTTGTTTCAGAGGTGATAGCGGTTCCAGCTCCGGCTATCAGCCGGTCAGCCACTACCATCACAGCCAAGCTAGCAGCAATGCCTGAGAAAGCGCCCGACCTGCTACATTCGAACCCAGGCGTCAGGTCCTCAAGTGTAACCTCTACCCACCTTTCCTGCTGGGTATGTTCTAGCATTTGTCTGGCAGTCTCAGCCCCTTCTTGACTGTCTCGGCAATTCCGCCGTCCTCCTAGGTGACCAAATACTCCACCGGCTTAGCCATGGAAGCCATAGCCTAGGCAATTTTCTCCACCTATCCCACATGAGCATCTGCCATAACTACTTGTGGAAAAAGGCCGCCTGCAGCTACCACCCGCGCTGCTTCGCTTCCATTCCAGCAAACACCACCCAAAATCGCGACTCTCATTGGATTTTTCATATCCATTGCCCGCTTTCTACAGTTTCCCGGATACCACATACGCTCTGGCTAATCCCAAGCCATACCATCCCTTCGCACTACACGCCCCCCAGTACCGACCACCTGATTACTCGTCTTCCTTGATTTCACAAATCAGGGGTATTGTAACACTCTTGAGTGACAGCTAGATTGTCACAAACCTGTTCTCTCTCATAGATATCAAACATTGTCCGAGCTCTTTCGGCTACGCCTTCACGGAGTTCCAAAAAACACCTCTCCAAGCCCACCCAGCTCTACTCTTCTTCAGGCAAAGCATACATCGTAATCGTAATTTTAGCACTTGCTGAATCAGAATTGTCTACATTACCTTGATTGCTAGTTACCTCATTATCAGGAATGCTGGTGCTGCAACTGGCGCATTGCTGTCAGGAATACCTGAAGTGAGTAAGCCTGCCAGTATCACCAGGAGAGTGACTAAGGCGATTAGCCTCTTTATTCCTACCACCTCTTAACTCCATTATATATCCGAGAAACCCAAAATAGAAGACACAAAAAGAGCAGCTATCTTGAGCAGTCTTGGGTGGCTTTTCTCAGAATTGCGATTGCACGTTGTGAACGAGTACGAGGTCTTCTCAATGCTTCAACATTGCGGTAGAATTGGTAGCATAATGAAGAACAGGTACAGACTCTTGATGGTAATCTTGGTCGTAGCGGCCATATTGGTCAGTGGCTGCGCGGGGCGGCAGGAAACAGCAGAGCCGCCGCAGTCGGGAGAGCAAGCAGAGCAAACAGAGCAAGCAGAAGAAGCGGGCGTCGGTGATGCCGTGAAGGTTCACTATACTGGAAAACTACAGGATGGTACAGTATTTGACAGTTCGCTTGAACGCGAGCCGCTGGAATTCACAATCGGTCAAGGTGAGGTAATCACTGGCTTTGACCACGCCTTAATCGGTATGGAGGTGGGCGGGTCGCTAACGGTAACCATTCAGGCTGAATATGCCTATGGCCCACATTATGATGATTTAGTGTTTGAGGTACCTCGGAGCCGACTGCCCAAAGACTTGGAACCACAAGTTGGCCAGATGTTGAGCTTCCAAAGTGAGAGTGGAACATTGCAAGCTACAGTGGTTGAAGCTTCCGAATTGACGGTAACGTTAGATGCCAACCATCCCCTAGCAGGAAAAGACCTGACTTTCGAAATCGAGTTGGTGGAGATTGTCGAGACCACCCCGTAGCACCAATAATGCCGCTTTGGTTCACCCTATGCACCACTCAACCATCTTGCTCGGTGAGAAAGGCAACGAAACCAGTTTGCGTGGTATGTTTCCTCCAACTATAACAGACCTTAGCTAAATGCCATAGTGAAAAACTTACTCTTGATTGTTGAAAGACTACGCTATCATCCCCAAGAAGGTATCCAAGTTAGCCGGGCTGTACCCTAGCCGGCCACTCTCCACCTCCTTAAGCAGGCTTACAGCGGCTTTGTTGACTGGAGTGGGGACGCCAACTTCTTTGCCTTTCTCCACCACATAGCCATTTAGTTCATCAATCTCAGTGCGCCGCCCCTTTATAATGTCTTGAAGCATTGATGAGTGGCTCCCCCGGTACATCTCACCGTGCTTGTGCATCGCTTGGTCAATCTCGGGTGATGGGCTGCTAGCCGATTTTCTCCACAGTTCAGCGTCTATTCCCAAGGCTGGCTCCATATGATAGCCCAAAGCGTCAGCTACTTCTGCCACCTCAGCTGCGATCAGCTTCAAAACATGGCGGGTTCTCTCTTCCCTGTATAGTTCATCCGTTGTGTACCCGGTTATGCCTTCCATGGTATTGACCATGCAGTTCATAAGCAGTTTGGTCCAGAGTTGCCCCCAGATGTTCGTTATTATCTTGGTCTGTCCACAAAGCTCAAGAATCCGGGCTAGCTCCTTTGTGCGTGACGTAATCTGGCCGTTCAATTCTCCTATCGTGAAAAAAACACCATCCGGCTTGCCTTCCTGAGTAACACGCCCAGGCTCCCACATACTGGCACTTAGTATGATTGAACAGCCTATCGTATTCGATTTACCCACAATACTGGCTATCACGTCCTCCATGACCCCATTTTGGAAGGAAACAACCCAGGCATCTTTTGCGAGATAGGGTTTCATAAGGGTGAGCATCCGCTCGGTGTCATAAGCTTTCAAGGCGATAAAGAGGATGTCTATTTTATATTTCAGTTCATTCAGGTCATCAATATGAAGCGCCTTGACCTTTGCCAAATGCTCTCCTCTACAGCCGTCTATCTTCAGCCCATGCTGCCTCATAAATTGTACATGTTCCCGCCAATACGGAGCAACAAGGGTAATATCCTCGCCACCCATGCTAATGTAGCCGCCTATCAAGCTACCAACAGCACCAGCCCCTATTATTGCTATTTTTTTCACGTTTCTTACCTCGTTTCAAATAATTTGCTAACTTAATAAACCATGCTTTGTATCCGAATCAACAGATGAGAAATTTTGAGCCTATATGGCTATGTTAATAATTTGCTGCCCCGGCGTCAAGGCATCTGATAAGCCCGAAACGAGCTGCTACAACAAGTCTCATAATAAGAACTCAGGCGCAAAAAGTAGTTGCCCTGCGCAAGTAACTGCATCGCTTATCTAAGAGCGCCATGATTATCGCTCTCACCCTGGCCAAGATGCCCTTTATCGACTCGGAGCGGTTGGATGAAGTTTATCTTCCTCCAGCAAGGATTTACACTATGCAGCGTCTCGCCCGCCAGCGAAAGCCGCTGGAGAGTGAGATTAACGCACGCAAAACCCGAATTGGAGCAATCGTGGATGATTACCTCCTCAGGATGTGGCGGGCCTTTTCAGATTCGTGGTCTCTCCAGACCAGGATATTTCTGCACACTCAGCTTAATCCTCTAACGGCCATCCATGCAGGAGAGCAAGCCCTCCAAGCTTTCCTGACAAGAGCAAGGCCTCGGGGCAAAGGGGATGCGGTGGAGAGCCATCTGGGGTATCTCGATTATCAAAACACAGCAACCTTAATATGAACTATCCAGTTCGACTGAGGTAGTCAATGATGAATTCTTTGCTGATCTCCAGGAGGGAATAGCTCGGGAGCTCAAGCTAATGGAGATCGCAGAAAGCGAGTCTAAAACTATAGCGCAACGCCTGGAGAGACTATACCAGTAACCCCTTCACTCGACCTGCACACTATACCCAGTGTAAGAGATCCGTCATGCTTCCGGAGCCAGTCAGCCTTTGGCAACTACGCTGGAGTGATACCGGCGGCCAGACAATCGTCTGGTGTGGAAACCAAGGGATTGAGAATGGCGAAAGCAGGCCCAGCCATCATGAAGTGGGCTCTTTATCAGGCAGGACAAATAGGCCTTCGCTGCGATCCCCAGCTTGCCTGTGCCTACTCCCGGGAAGTGGTGTATCTCACAGCAAGAACCACAAGTAAGCCATGGGAGCAGTGATGAGTCACATGGAGGCAAGAGTCCTAGCGGTGGCTCAAAAGAATAGACCATATGAAATGCGCGATATTCAGGGTAAAGCTACCAGCCACGAGGAGGCAAGGAAGTTAATCCTGTCGAACTATCAGGTGTCCGAAGATGTAAGGCGGGAAAGACACCAGTGCAAACAGGCTAAAGGCGATACCATTTAAACCACGGAGAAAAGGACAGGAGATGTCAGACCACAAGACAAACGAGGCAGCCACTGTTCCTCAAACTGTAGTTGCTACGACCATCTCCCGATGCGAAGTTTAAATTAAGAGCAGTTGATAGGTTAATAAGATAACGCCTGGCATATATTAGGAAATCTCCTTTATTAAACCCTCGTTTTTTAACACCAGCATGGGTGAAGTTTCAGAGCATATCTTGGGCGATAATTCTCGCCAATTTCAAATCTTCAGGTGTGGTTACCTTTATATTATTGTTGTTCCCCATGTAAAGCCTTACCTTATGCCCTAAGCGCTCTACGGCAGCGGCGTCATCGGTAACCACCGCTGTAAGCTCTTTGTATGCCTCAGTAATCATATCGAATGTGAAAATTTGTGGAGTCTGCGTCGCCCATAACTTGTCACGCTGAAGTGTCTCCCTAATCAACCCATCATCAGTAGCAAGCTTTATGGTGTCCTTAACCGGTACCGCAGCTATGGCAGCACCAGTTTCCCTGGCTGCCTTCAGTCCATTCTCAACCAAATCCAAAGTTAAGAAGGGACGAGCCCCATCGTGTATCATGACCCAGCGGCAATCCTTAAGCTTATTTAATCCTTCCCTCACTGAATCTTGCCGGCGTACGCCACCAAGGCACAGGGTAACTTTTGACCATCCTCTTCCCTCCTTCAACCTTTGCCCCAGCTCCAAATTCTCATCATTGAGTGCCACTACTATTTGCTCAATTAAGTTACACCTCTGGCAAGTATCTATTGACCAAGCCAGCAAGGGTTTGCCTCCAAGGGGAGCAAAGAGCTTATCTACATCGTTCATCCGCTGGCTGCTGCCAGCCGCAGCTATGATGGCTCCTACTTTGAGATTGCTTCGCTGCGCTCGCAATGACATTTCACTTAATCTTGCTAAGTCCTAGCCTCAAGGCTTCAACTACAGAGCTAGCTTCGATTAATTGAATGTTGGCATGGTCAAGGAAAAGCTTAGATTTAAGTTTGGGCATGAGGCAGGATTTAAAGCCCAACCTGATAGCCTCAGCAATTCTCCTCTCCACTCGAGGTACTCCCCTAAGCTCTCCATTCAAGCCTATCTCTCCCAGAACAACTAAGCCCGGAATCGATTTACTATCATGGAAACTGGAGGCAATGGCTGAGGCAATCCCTAAGTCAACCGCTGGCTCATTGAGCTTTAAGCCACTGGTAACGTTAACTATGATATCTTGATTAAAAAGCTTTAACCCGGCACGCTTGGTGAGCACAGCAGCTATTAAGAGCAGCCGATTAAAATCAACTCCATTAGCAATACGCCTCGGCGGGCCAAAACTGTTAGTGGTGGTTAGAGCTTGAATCTCCACCAACAGAGGGCGACTTCCTTCGAGAGTAGGCACTACAACTGACCCAATAGCTTCCTCTTTATATGCGGATAAAAAAATTTGAGAAGGGTTGTCCACTTCTGCCAGCCCGCTGTCACCCATCTCAAATATCCCTACCTCATTAGTAGAACCAAAGCGATTTTTTACACTGCGTAGCACTCGGTAACTGCTAAATGGTTCGCCCTCGAAGTAAAGCACCACGTCAACAATGTGTTCCAGTGTTCCAGGACCTGCGATGGCACCCTCTTTAGTTACGTGCCCCGTAATTAAAACGGGCACGCCACTTTGTTTCGCCCAATGTTCTAACCTTAATGTAGATTCGCGCACCTGGGCGATGCTGCCTGGTGCCCCAGCCACACCCTCCAGATACATAGTTTGAATGGAATCGATAATCACCATGAGATTGCTTCGCTCCGCTCGCAATGACGTAAGACACTCTAGCACCGCAGCTAAGCTGGACTCGGAGAGGAAATAGATCCCTTCGCCACTTATGTTTAGTCGCTCAGCTCTAAGTTTAACCTGGTTAATGGATTCTTCCCCAGATATGTAAGCAACGACTCTGCTATTCTTAGCCGTCATTGCTGAAACCTGGAGCAAAAGCGTGGACTTG
>Ga0315545_1001151_pt1 | contig 26525 bp, 22 predicted proteins | sample SalMarSW160210MG_FD_203096 | JGI IMG/M metagenome (GOLD analysis project Ga0315545, IMG submission 203096) | Salt marsh sediment microbial communities from the Plum Island Ecosystem LTER, Massachusetts, United States - Salt Marsh Sediment SW1602-10 ...
CGGCGTGAATCGGATCGAGGCCGAGGAGGCTGCAGGCGGAGGACACCGCTTCTGGTACGGGAAGGAGCCGCTCCTCGTACTCGATGCCGACTCCCGATGCCTCGGCGATCTCGTTGAGCGTGGCGGCTACGCCGCCTCGGGTCGGATCCCGCAGCGCATGGAGATCGTGAGATGCCTCCAACATGGCCGCCACCAGGCCGTTGAGAGGCATGGTGTCGCTCTCGACCACGGTGCCGAACTCGATCCCTTCCCGCACGCTCATGATGGCGATGCCGTGCACGCCGATGTCGCCGCTGACGATTACCGCGTCGCCGGGGCGGGCGCGATCGGGGCCGATCATGACTCCGTCGGGCACGATGCCGAAACCAGAGGTGTTGATGTAGACGCCATCACCATGGCCCTGATCGACGACCTTCGTGTCGCCGGTCACCAGCTCGACGCCGGCCGCACGGGCGGCTGCCGCGGCCGACTCGACGATGACGCCGAGCCGGTCGAGCGGCATCCCCTCTTCGAGGATGAAGCCCGCCGACATGACCATCGGCTGGGCACCGCTCATGGCGATGTCGTTGACGGTGCCGTTGACGGCGAGCTCACCGATGTTGCCGCCGGGGAAGAACAGTGGTTGCACGACGAAGCTGTCCGTGGAGAACGCCACTCGGCTCCCGGCGACGTCGATCACCGCCGAGTCGCCGAGGCACTCCAACGTGGCGTTGGCGAACGCCGGGAGGAAGAGGTGCCTGATCAGCTCGGCCGAGAGCTTCCCGCCGCCGCCGTGGCCCAGTACCACGGTGGGGTAGTCGCGCAGCGGCAGGGGGCACGTCCATCCCTCGACATTCGGTGAAGGGTCACTCATCGGCGGGGGCCTTCGAGTCGTCGAGGCGACGGTACTGGTAGTAGGCGGCGCAGGCACCCTCGCTCGACACCATGGTGGCGCCGAGCGGCGTGCGCGGGGTGCATTGCGTGCCGAAGGCCTCACACTCGTTGGGTTTGATGAGGCCTTGGAGCACTTCACCACTGCGACACAGCGGCGACTCCTGCGTCTCGATGTCGCCGACCGGGAAGCGAATCTCGGCGTCGAAGTCGCGGTAGCTCTCACTGAGCTTCCATCCGCTGCGGGGTATCACGCCGATGCCGCGCCATGCCCTGTCCGTCACCTCGAACACGTCCGCCAGCATCTCCTGCGCCGGCTTGTTGCCCTCGTATCGCACCGCCCGCGGATAGGCGTTCTCGAGATCGGCACGTCCGGCTTCGAGTTGCACAATGGCGCGGCGGATGCCGTCGAGCACGTCGAGCGGCTCGAACCCGGTGACCACGATCGGCACCCGGTACTTGTCGACGAGCGGCTCGTACTCCCAGTAGCCCATCACGCTGCAGACGTGGCCCGCCGCCAGGAAGCCCTGCACCCGGGCGGCCGGCGAGTCCATGATCGCTGAGATCGCCGGCGGCACCAGGACGTGCGACACCAGCATCGAGAAGTTCGACAGCCCGAGCCGCTTGGCCTGGTGCACCGCCATGGCGTTGGCGGGGGCGGTGGTCTCGAAACCGATGCCGAAGAACACCACCTGCCGGTCCGGATTCTCCTGGGCGATGCGCACGGCGTCGAGGGGCGAGTAGACGATCCGAACGTCGCCGCCGCGGCTCCTAACAGCGAACAGATCGGCCTCCGAGCCGGGGACCCGCAGCATGTCGCCGAACGAGCAGAACGTCACATCGGCGCGGGCGGCGATCGCCAGCGCCTTGTCGACCAACTCCAGCGAGGTCACGCACACCGGGCAGCCCGGGCCGTGGATCATCTCGATCTGCTCCGGGATGAGCTGATCGATGCCATACCGGATGATCGAGTGGGTCTGCCCGCCGCAGATCTCCATGATCGCCCATGGGCGGGTGGTGATCCGGTGCAGATCATCGATCAGCTTGCGGGCGAGGTCGGGGTCGTGGAACTCGTTGAGGTACTTCACCTTCGTCAGCTCCCAGTGTCGAGTTCCTCTGCGAGCACGCCCATCTGCTCGAAGAGGCTCAGCGTCTCCAGCGCGGCCTTCTCGTCGAGCTTGCTGATGGCGAAGCCAACGTGGACGATGGCGTACTCGCCGACCTCGATCTCGGGGACGTAGGCCACACAGACCTCTTTGGTGATGCCGCCGAAATCGACCTTGGCCATCTTGGTCCCGCTCTGGTCGTAGACCTCGATCACCTTGCCGGGTATGCCAAGACACATCGGGCGCTCACACTCCTCTGTCCATCCCGGCGGCTGCCGCTACCTGGCCCAAAGCCAAGCCCCCGTCGTTGGGGGGTACCAACCGATGCGTGAGGACCCGAAAATCGGAGTCTCGAAGAAGCTCGTCGGCCCTTCCGAGAAGTCGGACGTTCTGGAACACTCCTCCGCTCAGAGCCACGGTGTCGAGGCCGGTCCGGGCCCGAATCCGTCGGCTGCACTCTACTAGTAGGCGCGCTACGCCTTCGTGGAAGCGTGCCGAGATCGTCGCCTTGCCGACACCGGCGGTCACGTCGGACACGACTGCGGCGATGAGAGGCGCCGGGTCGATCGTCCCGTCGTCGGAGAGGTCGAGCGGATACCAACCGCCGTCCCCGTCTTCGAGAGCCTCGAGTTCCATCGCCGCCTGAGCCTCGTAGGTCACCGTGTGGCGAACCCCCGCCAGCGACGCCACCGCGTCGAACAGTCTCCCCATGCTGGACGTGTCAACGGTGTTGATGCGACGCTCGAGCTGACGCCGGAGCACCCTGCGCTCGTCGGCCGGGCAGGCGGCCACCGCCGGGAGGGCTTCGTTCCATGGCAGCCCCGCCGCCCACAGGTGTGCCAGCGCGGTGCGGTAGGGACGGCGGATGGCGGCGTCGCCGCCGGGCAGTGGTACGTAGCCGAGGTGGGCGACCCGCTCATAGCCGTCGAGGCCTCCGACGAGGACCTCACCTCCCCAGATCGCTCCGTCATCGCCGTAGCCGGTGCCGTCGAATGCGAACCCGATCACGGGTTCGACGACGCCGTTCTCCGCCGTGACCGAGGCGATGTGGGCATGGTGATGCTGGACCTGGGCCCAGCGGTGATCGCCGTGGTGCTGCTCGGCCCACCGGGTGGACAGGTAGGCCGGGTGCCGGTCGCCGACGAAGCATTCCGGCTCGACGCGGAAAATGGTCCGGAAATGGTCGACGGCTCGTTCGAAAGCGGCGAGCGTCTCCAGGTTCTCCATGTCCCCGATGTGCTGGCTCATGAAGGCGTGGGTCCCGGCGGCGAGGCAGAACGTCGCCTTCAACTCTCCCCCGACCGCCAGGGTCGGAGGCACCTCGAACGGAAGCCGCACCGGGAACGGCGCGTAGCCGCGCGACCTGCGCAACGGCAGCTCCCTCCCGGCGAAGTGGCGCACCACCGAGTCGTCACATGCGATGTGGATGGGGCGGTCGTGGAGGAGGAAGGCATCAGCGAGGTCACCGAGACGCCGGCGGGCTTCATCGTTGTCGGCGGCGATGGGCTCCTCCGACAGATTCCCCGACGTCATCACGAGCGGATCGCCGTCCTCCAGGAGGAGATGGTGGATTGGCGTGTAGGGGAGCATGACGCCGACAAAATCGTTGCCGGGCGCCACGAGGTCCGACAGCGGCGAACCGGACCGTCTCCTCAGCAGCACGATCGGCCGCTCGTGTCCCCGTAGCAGTGTCGCCTCGGCGGGGCTCACGATGGCGACGGAGTTCGCCGCCGCCAGGTCGCGCACCATGACGGCGAGCGGCTTGTCGACCCGTCCCTTGCGGTCACGCAGCTCTCGTAGCACCTGGTCGTCGGTGGCGGAGGCCGCCAGGTGGAAGCCGCCGAGGCCCTTGACGGCGACGATGGCGCCGCCGGCGAGGAGGTGGCGGGTGGCAGCGATCGGGTCGGCGGGCGAGGTTGATCCTGCCTGCTCGAGCCAGAGCCTCGGGCCACAGACGGCACAGGCGTTGGGCTGGGCGTGGAAGCGGCGGTCGGAAGGGTCCTCATACTCGTGGAGGCAGCGCTCGCACATGGCGAATCCCGCCATGGTCGTCGAAGGCCGGTCGTACGGTACGTCCCGGATGATGGTGAACCGGGGGCCGCAATCGGTGCAGTTGATGAACGGGTATCGGAAGCGCCGGTTCTCCGGGTCGAACAGCTCGGCGAGGCAGGCGTCGCAGGTGGCGACATCGGGCGAGATCAGCGTGTTGGCGCCTACCCGCACCCGGCTGGCCACGATACGGAACGAGGCATCGCCTGCCGGCGCGACATCGGTGGTCTCAACGGTCTCGATGTGGGCGAGCGGCGGGGCGTCATTGCGGAGGCGAAGCTGGAACTCCTCGACGGCGGCCGGATCGCCCTCGACCTCGATGAAGACCGAGCCGCTGTCGTTACCGACGATGCCGGTGAGGCCGAGATCGGTTGCCAGCCCGTGCACAAAGGGGCGAAAGCCGACGCCCTGGACGACTCCGGCCACCGTGAGTCTGCGCCGGAGCCGATCGGATGGCACGGCGTCAGCCCTTGATCTCGATCAGCTCGATCTCGAAGGTGAGCGCCTGCCCGGCGAAGCGGTGGTTGGCGTCGATGGTCACTTCGGTTTCGGTCACCTCGGTAACCACCGCCTCGGCGATTTCGCTGATCAGGACGCGATCGCCGACCGCCACGTCCTCGGGAGCCTCCTCGATGGGAATGGTGAACACGAGCTCCGGATCGTGGGGACCGTATGCCTCCTCAGCGGGGATCCGCACCGTCACCGTCTCGCCGACCGCCATCCCGTCGACGGCGGCGTCGAACCCGTCGATGACCTGCTCGGCCCCGAGGATGAACTCGAACGGCTCGCGGTCTCGCGACGAATCGAACTGCTCGCCGCTGTCGAGAGTGCCGATGTAATGGACCGCCACCGTGTCTCCGGCCCGGGCGACGTCGCCGTTGGTGCGGGCGGTCGTAGTGACATCGGGGGCGGCGGTGGTCGTGCCGGCTTCGGGCGCTTCCGTCGAGGTGGTCGAGGCGTCGTCGCCGCTACAGGCGGCCAGCAGCAATGCGGCGATCGACACCACCATCGCCCCGGAGCGTCGTTTCACAGTCGTCGTCCTCTCTGCGAAGGGTGCCATCCTACGTCGGGTTGGAGGCTGTGTTTTCGGCGGCCCGCACCGGCCGTTTGTCGCGTTCTCGCCAGAGTCTGCTCAAGACGGTCGAGCGAGGCGCCGACGAATTCTGAGTCATCCACGCGGAGTCCTTGCATGCAGGAAGCCGACGGCACACGCGATGACCGAGCCGGGGGTCCCGATGACCCGCGGCTGGGTGATCTCGACGACGACCACGCGAGCGAATCGAGAGGCGACCTCGCTGCTCTCCAGGCCAGGGTGGAGCGGCTTCTCGACCCCGCCAACGTCACCTCGACGTCCAGCTCTGCCGTGGAATCGGCGGCTCAGGCCTCAGTGACGACCACTCCCCAGGTTCGTGCGGAACTCGCTGGCCGTGAGGATTCTCCGGTTCCCACGCCCGCCGATCGACGAGAAGGTGTCCAGAGCGACCTGGCGGCACGAATGCGCGAGATCGAAGGCACCGCCGGGCCGCAGCGAGATGGCCTCGCCCCCGACCGACCCGGAGTTGCCCGAGCCTTCGAGGACCTCCGCCGCGTGGTCACCGAAGAGTTCGACGAAGGCCAGGACCGTGCGGGAGGTCGCAGGCGGGTCGACAATCGGCACCGGGACGTGGAGGACATGAGGGCCGCCATCGCGGAGGCCGAGAGCGTCGCTCCTCGCCGCAGGCAGCACGGCGACGAGAACGATGAGGACGGGGTGAAGCCGATCGACGCCCGCGCCTACCGCACCAGAGTCCGGGCCGTCGTGTTCATCCAGGTCGCCACCGCGATCGCCTGTGGCGTGCTCGCCCTGCTTCACGTCACCGGGAAGATCTGACACGGCGCATACGGCCGTTTCGAGCACACCGCAGCGGAGGGATCCACCAGATGGTCCGTGATCCTGAGTGACGCGGTGCGCAGGTCGTTACTCTTCGAGATCGCCAATCACGGGAGGGCCAATGTCACGTCGCACCTTCTCCGTCCTGATCGCGGGCCTGCTGCTGGCTGCCGTCGCCACCTCTGTGTCGGCCGATCCGTACGAGCCGGGTGGCACCTTCGCCGACGACGACGGGAGTGTCCACGAGGGATCCATCGAGGCGATCGCGCTCGAAGGCATCACTCGCGGCTGCAATCCCCCTGTCAACGATCGCTTCTGCCCTGATCGGGGCGTGACGCGAGGAGAGATGGCCGCCTTCATCGTTCGTGCGCTGGATCTCCCCGCCGGCCCCAGCGACCGTTTCACCGACGACGACGAGTCGGAGTTCGAAGACGCCATCGATCGCATTGCCAACGCCGGGATCACCTACGGCTGCAACCCGCCCGACAACACGATGTTCTGTCCGGAGCGCGAGGTCACGCGAGGAGAGATGGCAGCGTTCATCGTGCGTGCCATGTCGCTGCCGGCCGGGACGCCCGGACGGTTCACCGATGATGACGGCTCGGTGTTCGAAGCCGACATCGAGGCGCTCGCCGAGGCGGGAATCACTCGCGGCTGCAATCCGCCTGTGAACGACCTGTACTGTCCCGGCCGGATGGTGACGAGGGCAGAGATGGCCACTTTCCTCACCCGCATCCTGGGATTGACCGCGATCACGCCGCCGCCGCGGTGCACGATCCTCCCCGCGGACAACATCCTGAATCGCCGGGTGGACGACCTGCCCGTGCACGCTCGCTCCGACCGGTACGTCGCTGCCATCGGCAATAGCGCCTACGTGCATGCCGACTTCGGCTCGGGAGTCTGGCCCCCGGGGAGCACCAGTCCCATCGGCATTCCTTACGTCGAGGTGCTGGGCGACCAGGAGCTGGTCGACATCCACTTCACCGCCTACGGCAGCGAGAGCGACCCGGGCCCCTACCCGGTCCCGGCCGATGCGCCCATCGAGGGCGGTCCCGACAGCACCGGCGACCGTCACGTGCTCGTCGTGGACACGGAGAACTGCATGCTCTACGAGCTCGGCAAGGCCTATCCGCAATCGGACGGCTCGTGGAACGCCCAGGTCGGCGTGGTGTTCGATCTGACCTCGAACGAGCTGCGCCCGGACACGTGGACGTCGGCCGACGCCGCCGGCCTGCCTATGTATCCACTCCTCGTCCGCTACGACGAAGTGGCGTCGGGCCGCATCACCCACGCCATCCGGTTCACGGCGCCGTCGACACAGAAGGCGCACGTCTGGCCGGCCCGGCATGACGCCTCTTCGATCACCAGCCTCGACTACCCGCCGATGGGGCAGCGATTCCGGCTCAAGGGCGACTTCGACATCTCCGGGTTCTCTCCCGAGGTGCAGGTGATCCTGCAGGCGATGAAGGAGTACGGGATGATCCTCGCCGACAACGGCTCCTCCTGGTTCATCACCGGGGCACCCGACGGGCGCTGGAACAACGACGACCTCCACGCGCTGCACAACATCCCGGGATCGGCGTTCGAGGCGGTCGACGTGTCGTCGTTGATGGTCGACCCCGACTCAGGCGAGGCGAGTCACTGAGGCCGATTGGGCCGTACCGGCTTCGGTCAGCAGTCGGCTCTGCCGGCCAGCGCCGCATCCCCGGCGCCGATGATGGCGGCGTGACGGCCGGCGTAGCTGATGAACGGTGTGTCGGTCGAGGTGGCCCGGCGATAGCCATCGACCGTGATATCGCTGAAAAGATCCCAGGCCCGCGCGATCTTGCCTCCGATCGCAATGCGATCGGGTGAGAAGTCTGCGAGGAAGAGCCCGAGGCCCTCTCCGAGGAGCTCGCCGAAGATCCGGAACGTGGTGACCGCGGCCTCATCGCCGGCTCGGGCCCGTTCGGCGATCTCGCGGACGCTCGCTTCTCGTCCCTTGGCAATCTCGTGGTATCGGCGTGCAATGGCGGCGGCGGAGACGTAGTCCTCGAAGATGCCGGAGCGGAACGGGGTGAGCCAGATCTCGCCGTCGGGCGGGACACCGGGGGCGTCGGTGGTGAGCTCGCCGTCGACGAGGAAGGCAGAACCAATTCCGGTTCCCAGGGTGATGGCGACCACTTGCCCGCGAAGATCGTGGTCCAGGACCGACACGCCGCGGCCGAAGGCGTCGGCATCGTTGAGGAAGATGACATCCAGCTCGAGTCGCGATTGGAGGGAGGAGCGAAGATCGACCGAGTGGATGCCGGTCAGTTTGTGAGACATCTTCGAGACGCCCGTGCAGTAGTCGAAGGGCCCGGGAATGCACACCACGGCGGTGGAGACGTCGAGACCGGTGCTTCGGGCATCCTCGGTGACCTTCATCAGCAGGTCTCCCATCGTGCCGATGATCCAATCGGCTCCGGCCTGGGCCTCGGCCTTGGCCTCGATCGGCTCGGTCACGATGCCGTGTTCGTTGTTGATGACGCCGGCCTTCAGGAACGTGCCTCCGACATCGAGGACGGCGATGCCCGTTGGGAGCTTGCGCTTCTTGACAGTCATGGTGTGGAACATTTCCTCGTCGGGGGAGCATAGGGGATCGTTACCAACACCCCGTCAAGGGACGTTAACGTCACCTGGGAACGTTAACTTGAGCCTCCTTTCGGGGCGACCCAGCCCGAGTGGTATCGTTCGGCGCCGTTGCCGGCAGCAAGTGCTGGCAGGCGACGTCCACACCACGGAGGATCATTCGGCGATGAGTCTCTGGTGCAACGGGGAGGGGACGCGATGACGACGCGGGGCCCGACGATGCGGGACGTAGCGGCCGAAGCGGGCGTGAGTGTGATGACGGTATCCCGGGTGGTGGGGAAGAAGACCGGGGTGAGCGAGAAGACCGCTGAGGAGGTGTGGGCCGCGGTCCGCAAGCTGGGGTACCGGAGGAACGAGGTGGCCAGGAGCCTGCGCCCGGGTCAGCGGTCAGCGTCGATCGGGCTTGCGATCGGTGACGTATCGAACCCCTTCTACGGTGTGATCGCCAAGGCGGTCGACGGGGTTGCCCGGGCCGCCGGGTACTTCATCATCATGGTGAACACCGACGAGGATCCGGTACGCGAGCGCGAGGTCATCGAGGGTCTGCTCGCGCGGCGGGTCGACGGATTGCTGCTCGTCTCGGCCGACGAGGACCACTCGCACCTCGCCGACGACATCAAGGCGGGGACCGGGATCGTGTTCGTGGACCGCCCCCCGAGGAACCTGGAAGCCGACTCGGTGACGATCGACAATCGGGGCGGGACGAAAGAGGCGGTGGAAGGGCTCGTCGCTCGAGGCCACCGCCGGATCTCCTTCATCGGAGACCACGACTACCTCGCCACTGCCCGTGAGCGCCGTGCCGGCTACGAACAGGCGATGATCGAGGCGAATCTGACGGACAACCTCGACGTGCACATGGGAACCCACGACGTCGACGCCGCCGAAGCGACAACCGCCTGGCTGCTGGCCGGGTCCACCCCGCCCACCGCGGTGTTCGCCGGCAACAACCTCCTCGCCCTCGGCGTCGCCCGGGCGGTGACCCGTGCTGCAGCCGTTGTGGACATCGTCGGTTTTGATGACCTCCCCAACCGTGCCGATCTACCCATCGGTCTCGTCAGCTATGACGTGTCGGCTCTCGGGACGAAGGCCATGGATTTGCTGCTCGAGCGGCTCCGGCACCCGGACAATCCCGCACGCCACATCCGGATCGCGACCCGCGTCGTGGCGCCGAGAGTCAGGGCCTGGTCGCCCCGATGACGAAGTGCCGGTATCCGCTCTCCTTGGAGCCCATCCTCAAGGAGAGGGTGTGGGGCGGGGTTCGGCTGGCCGGCTACGGCAAGCATCTTCCCCCTGGGACTCGGATCGGAGAGAGTTGGGAAGTAGTCGATCTCCCCGAGGACCGATCGGTCGTGGCCTCGGGGCCGCTCGCCGGGCGTGCCCTGGGAGACCTGGCGGTGGAGTGTGGCGAAACGCTGCTGGGCGCGGCACGGCCCTCGGCGACCGGGGGCTTTCCGCTTCTCGTGAAGCTGCTCGACGCTTGCGAGCATCTGTCGGTCCAGGTGCATCCCAACGAGGTATACGCGGCGGCTCACCCGCCGGCGGTCAGCAAGACCGAATCGTGGTATGTGCTCGAAGCGGATCCCGGCAGCTTCCTGTTCAACGGCGTGTCCCCCGGTGTTACTCACGAGGATCTGGCGGCAGCCTGCAACAGCGGAACGATCTTCGATCTGCTCGATCGCAAGCCGGCGATACCGGGTGACGTGCACCACATCTCGGCCGGGACCGTGCACGCTCTCGGAGCCGGTGTCATGGTCGCCGAGATCCAGACGCCCAGCGACACCACCTACCGGCTGTACGACTGGGGAAGCGAGTACGGGCGCCCACCACGGGAGATCCACATCGCGGACGGGCTCGGCTCCGTGCTGCTCGAGCCACCGGCGCAGGCCCCCGCGCCGCCGGCGGGCACCTCGGGCAAGCGTCTCCTGATCGACACGGACTTCTACCGCATCATCGAGCACCGGCCGGCCGGCGATCCTATCTCTCTCGCCGGCTCCGAGGCGGCGGCATGCAGAATCGTCCTCGTAGCGTCGGGGTCGGTGGTCCTGCATTCCACATTGGGCGAGTTCGACGATGTCCCCATGGCGAAAGGCTCCACCGTCGTGATTCCTGCAGCCATCGTCGAATCGGTTGCCGTTGTCGCCGACGCCGCGACGTTCCTCGAGATCTGTCCGGCTCTCCGTTCTCGCGACGCATAGGGGCGAGTCGGGGCATCCGCTCGTCCGGGATCTCTCCGACTCGGCACGGCGAGGCCTCGCTGCTTCTGCGGTCTCCTCCTATCCTCGGGGCATGGTCGGCTGCCGCTTCCCGCTGTGGGATGTGCGATTCGTTGTCGAATGCCTCATCGATGTGGCTGGTCCCGGCGAGCTCGTCGCCCACGAACCGGCGTCGGTCGCAGGCATCGCCGGATCGCTCTCAGCGATGGAGGCGCCGTGACCGGTGCTGTGCCACGCGGAGCCGCGTTCTTCGATCTCGACCGCACCGTCATCGGTGGCTCGTCACTGTACGTCGCCGGATTCGTGGCATGGCGCAACGGGATGGCTCCCACCCGTCAGCTCGTCAAGGATCTCGCCAGCGCGGTCGTCTTCCGTCTCTCCGGAGCCTCAGACGACAAGACGGAGCAGGTGAGGGATGCCACCCTGTCACGCATTGTGGGCCACCGTCGGTCCGATCTGGACGCGCTCGCCGACCAGGTGGTGCCGCGGCTGCTCGATGACGTGCGTCGTGAATCGCAGGGCCTCATCGACCTGCACCACGAGGCGGGGCGAGACACCTACATCGTCTCGGCCTCACCCATCGAGATACTCGAACCGCTCGCCGAGGCGCTCGGGATGACCGGGGGGATCGGCACCGTCGCCGAGGTCATCGACGGCGTCTACACGGGTGAGCTGGCGGAGCCCTTCTGCTACGGGCCCGGCAAGGCGCAGGCGGTCGCCAAGCTGTGCCGGGAGCGAGGCTACGACCTCGATCTCTGCTATGCCTACAGCGACTCGGCGGGAGACCTGCCCATGCTCGACCTCGTAGGGCACCCGGTCGCCGTCAACCCGGACGCTGCACTCGGCCGTGTGGCCTTGGCTCGGGGCTGGCCGGTGGTCGAGTTCAGCCGAACCCGCAAGAAGGTGGTACGGCTGACGACCGCATCCACCGCGGCGGCCGGCCTCGCCATCGCCGGGTACTTGCTGGGCCGCCGGCACGGCCGTCTGAGGTACCCGGTGTGAAGCGGCTCTTCTCCTGGCTGCTCGGCGCCCTCGCCATAGCGACCGCCGTCGGAGCGCTGCGCAAGAAGGCCCCAGAAGCCGATCCGAGGCCGCCTGCCGGAGAGGCTCCCCTCCCGATTGTCACGGCGAGGGAGGCGAGGATGCGCCGGGTCCGATCCATCGCCGGGGCGGTGGTGAGGCGAATCCGGGAGCACAACATGCCGATGATCGCCGGGAGCCTCTCCTACTACGCCTTCCTGGCGGTCTTTCCGGCGGCCATCGCCGCGGTGTCGATCTACGGCCTGGTGCTGGATCCCGAGCAGCTGGCGAGGCACATCGAGAGCATCACCTCCGTGCTCTCAGCCGAAATGGGAAGCCTGGTGGAGAAGCAGCTCACGGCCATCGTGCATTCCTCAGATGCCGGGCTGGGATTCGCCTCGGTGCTGGGCATCGCCGGCGCCCTCTGGTCGGCATCGGCGGGCGCCAAGTCGCTCATCGTGGGGGTCGACATCGCCTATGACACCGAGGAGAACCGGCCGTTCCTGGTGCTGCGTGGGACCGCGCTCGCACTGACGCTCGGCATGGTGGTCTTCGTTGTCATGACCGCGTCCTTGGTGACCTTCCTCCCCGACCTGTTCGAGGCGCTGGGAGCTCGTAGCGAGGTGCTGCGCCTCATCGAGCTGGGGCGGTGGCCTGCCATCTTCCTCACGGTCGTGGTCGGGCTCGGCCTGTTGTACAAGATCGCTCCCAACCGGCCCGCCCGGGAGTCGCCCTGGATCTCGGTGGGGGCCCTGGCAGCGGCGGTGACGTGGGTCCTCGCCACGGTGGGGTTCTCCTTCTATGCCAATAGCGCGACCCGATTCAACCCCACCTACGGCACGCTGGGCGGGGTGATCGTGTTGCTGCTGTGGTTCTTCCTCTCCGGGTTCATCGTGCTGGTCGGGGCAGAGCTGAATGCGGAGCTGGAATCCCGCAGGTGAGGCGGCGCGAAGGGCAAACGGCCCGGTTGCAGATCGAGCGACGCTATCGTGTTGTCAGAGGCGGCGCCTCCCCTGTCCCGCCGCCCACCTCGTTTCCTTCTGATGAGGAACCATCGCTTGACGAGCGCGCCGACCGAATCCATCACTGCATCGACCGCGACGGCCGTTGCCGGCTTCCCCGAGCTGGGCGTTGCCGACGATCTCTGTGACGAGCTGACCCGGCAGGGGATTGACAGCCCGTTCCCCATCCAGCTCCTCGTCATCCCCGACGCTCTCGAAGGGCGTGACGTGTGCGGCATGGCCCAGACGGGCTCGGGCAAGACGCTGGCGTTCGGCCTACCGATGGCACAACGGCTCGGTCGTGCCGCGCCCGCGGAGCCGCGGGCACTCGTGCTGGTGCCGACTCGCGAGCTGGCGGTGCAGGTGGCCGAGGTGATGCGGCCGCTGGTCGGGCTGCGAGGCCTCCGCCAGGTGGCGGTATACGGTGGATCTCCCATGAAGCAGCAGATCGACGTCCTCAACACCGGCGCCGAGATCGTCATCGCCACGCCGGGCCGGCTGATCGACCTGATGGAGCGGCGCAAGGTGCGGCTGGGCGCCGTCGAGATGGTGACCATCGACGAGGCCGACCAGATGGCCGATATGGGATTCCTGCCCCAGGTGCGCCGCATCATGCGCGAGGTTCCCGATACGAGGCAGACGTCGTTGTTCTCGGCGACGCTGGACGGGCAGGTGGGCACGCTCGTCAACAGCTACATGAACGATCCCGTGCGCCACGAGGTGGTGTCGGCCACCGAGACCATCGACACCATGGAGCACCGGTTCCTCAAGGTGCATCACATGGACAAGGTCCGGGTAGCTGCCGCCATCGCCGACAGCGCCGGGCGCACCCTGATGTTCGTGCGCACCAAGGCCGGGTGTGATCGGGTCGCCAACGCACTCCAGGAAGAGGGTGTGACGGCGCGGGCGCTCCATGGTGACCTTCAACAGCGTCACCGGGAGAAGTCGCTGAATGCGTTCGCCGACGGTAAGGCGCCGGTGCTCGTTGCCACCAACGTTGCTGCCCGAGGCCTGGATATCGACAACGTCGACATCGTGATTCACTACGACCCGCCCGACGATCCGAAGACCTATCTACATCGCTCCGGGCGTACCGCCCGCGCCGGCGAATCGGGCCTGGTGGTGACGTTGGTCGAATGGGACCAGGTGAACGAGGTCATCCGCATCCAGCGGCAGGCAGGGCTCAATGTGCCGATCGTCAAGATGTTCTCCAATGACGAGCGACTCGCCGACCTGACGTCGTGGGAGCCGGATCCCGAGATGGTCCCGCGCCGGGCTGGGTCCCGATCCCGTCTTGGCGGATCGCGCCGCCGACGCCGCCTCTGACAGCGGTCCCTTGCCAGGTCTCGGCGGGCCGATCCGGCTCGTTGACGGCACTGGTCCGGATCGACCAACTCGGGATTGGCCCTCGTGAGCCCCTAGAGTCGCCCCGATGCTGCAACGAAAGGCGGGCTCCACGGCCGGCAAGTACCCCTCACCACCTGAGATGACCATCGATCTCGCCAAGTCCCACGGGGCGACACTGCACACCAATCACGGCGATATCGAGATCGCCTTTGATGTCTCTCGTTCGCCGATCACGGTCAACAACTGGCTGTTCCTCGCAAGCGAGGGCTTCTTCGACGGCGTTATCTTCCACCGCGTTGTTCCCGGTTTCGTGATCCAGGGCGGAGACCCGACCGGCACCGGCACCGGAGGACCCGGATACCGATTTCGCGACGAACTCGAGGACGAGGGTGTCTACGCCCGGGGCACCGTTGCTATGGCCAATGCCGGTCCCAACACCAACGGCAGCCAGTTCTTCATCTGCCTGGCCGACATCGGCCTTCCGCACGCCTACACGATCTTTGGGAACGTCACCGGTGGTCTCGAGGCCGTTGACGCCATCGCCGCCGTCAAGCGTCGTGGTGAGCGACCGGTCGAAGACTGCGTCATCGAGCGCGTGACGGTCACCAAATCGTGAGTTGAACGGCCGGTGGTCGACGGTCGGGCTAGCTTGCCCGGCGCTCGCGGTCGCGGAGGCGTCGGCGCAGGCGGCGCCGGTCACCGGCGCTCATGCCACCCCAGACACCCTCGGACTGGTTGGTGGCGAGCGCGTACTGGAGGCATTCCTCCCGAACGGGACAGACGGCACAGACCGCCTTGGCAGCCTGAGCCAGAGCCTCGTCCTCTCCGCATGGGAAGAAGAGGCTGGCGTCGGCTCCCGAGCAGGCGGCGTCGGCGCGCCACCCCTCTTCGGGCTCCCACAGCATGTCGCTGAGTGCCATCACGGTTCTTCACACCCCCTTTGGGCAATCCGAGTCTCAACACGCCCCGTGCGCGCTGTATTCCCTCGCATTTGTTGGGGAGGCATGGATAGTGCCTCCCATTTGCCCTGAGGTCAAGCGATTTCTGCAATTTGGATCCTGGCCGGTGACGAGGTTATCCACAGGGCGAATCGTCGGAGGCGCACCGTCCGCAACGTCGTGGCCGAATGATCCGCCCGCTCTCAGAGGTACTGACCGGGCGGGTAGCCGCCCTCGGTGGCCGCTTCGAGGGCGCGCCGGCGGCGCATTTCCTCGAGCTGGGCTGCCATCGCCGCTTGCTGGGTGAACAGCGAAGCCTGGATCCCGTGGAACAGGCCTTCGAGCCACCCGACGAGTTGTGCCTGGACGATCCGCAGCTCCGACTCAGATGTCGTCTCCCGTTGGAGGGGATGGAAGATCGAGGCGAGTTCCTCTTTCAGGTCGTCGCTGAGCGTGTCGCGTAGCTGATCGAGGGAGCTCGCGTAGATGTCGAGCAACCGGCCACGGCCGGCCTCGTCGAGTGGCGCATGACGAACCTCCTCGAGCATTGCCCGTGTCATCGATGCGATACGAATCAGCTTGGAGGGCTCGGTGATGAAGGTGCCGTCTTCAGGCTCGGGCTCCTGGTCTCCGTTCTCCACGTCGACGACTTGTGGCCGGAGCGGCCCGTCCTGTTTCATGGGGTTCTCGGTGCTCATGACCCGAGGATACGACGAATCGGGTGTCTCATCGACCGGGGAAGAGGCAGGGCACGGATTGTGAGTGTCGCCGGTGGGTCCGGAGGTCGAGTGATCGAAGGCGTCGCTCGTCGAGGTTCGAGAGCTTGGATCGCGTTGCGAGCATGCGAACGAATCCTCGGCTGGCGCCCGTCAGTAGTTCATCAGGGTGAAGCCGGCGAAGACGACGAGCAGGATCGCTCCCTCGAAACGCACCAATCGTTCGCCGCTGTGTGCGAAGGCGCCGGCGACGAGGGCGGCGGCCAGCATCGCCACCAGGGCGGGCACCGACAGGTCTGTGAGCAGGCCGGGGCCGACCACCCCGACCGTGCCGGCAACGGCGAGCGAGTTGAAGAGGTTCGACCCCAATACGTTGCCGACGATGAGATCCGACTGGTGACGACGCACCGCGGCCAGCGTCGTGGCCAGCTCCGGGAGGCTGGTCCCGATTCCGAGAAGGACACCGAGGAACGCAGGTGCGAGCCCGAAGCGCTCGCCGAGATCGAGTGAGCCGCCGAGGAGCAGATCGGCGGCGAACACGGTGAGCACGAGTGAGACGACTCCGATCAGCGCCTCTGCCCACAAGATGATCTCGCTTTCTTCTTCCTGCACCGGAAGCGCCGCGTCCGAACTCTCCGGTTGAGCCGACCAAATCACCAGTAGCGCCAGTGCCACCACCAGACCGATCAGGAGCGCCATGCCCTCTGGACGACCGATCTGACCATCGCTGAGCATGACGGCGAGAACGCAGACTGCCACCAGCATGAGGACGCCCTCGCGCCGGAGGATGCGCGTTCGCGTCATCACCGGGCCCACCAGGGCCGCCGCGCCGAGCACGAGGGTGACATTGGCGGTGTTGGAGCCGACGATGTTTGCCATCGCCACGTCGAGTTCGCCTGCCCGCGACGCGAGGGTCGACACGAGCAACTCGGGGATCGATGTCCCGAGGCCCACCACCAGGGCCCCGATCAACACGGCCGAGATGCCGAGCGCTCGGGACATGCGGACCGCGGCCAGCACGAACCGGTCGGCCGCGCCCATCAGGAGGACGAGCCCGACGAGAACGGAGAGGATCGATGGAACCACGAGTACACCCCGGTCAGCGGTCTGAGCGGCGATGGTAGCGACAGGGGCGTCCGTCGGCTGTGAGAAGCAGGCGAGAATCCGGCCCGGTGGCTGGTCGCTGCGGAGGAGGAGTCGCCGGCGGTGACGATGCCTGTGATCTTCCGGATTGCGAGTAGCGTGGCGTGCTGTGCGTCAGGAGCGCCGCGTGGATTCAGAGCCGGAGAGAGTGCACCAAACCTGGATCAACTCGGATCGAGGGATCCCGCGCGCCTTCATCCGGCCGTTGATGCGTTTCACCCGCATCGAGGCGGCATCGGGCATGGTTCTGCTGGCGGCGGCGCTGCTCGCCCTCGCCTGGGCGAACGCTCCCTTCGGCGAGACCTATCGGGAGTTCTGGGAGACCCACCTCGCCATCGACGTCGGACCGTTCGAGTTCGCCGAGAGTCTGAAGGATCTCGTGAACGATGCACTGATGGTGATCTTCTTCTTCGTTGTTGGGCTCGAGATCAAGCGGGAGCTGGTGGTCGGAGAGCTGCGCGACCCGAAGAAGGCGGCGCTTCCTGCCATCGCCGCCCTGGGGGGGATGATCGTGCCGGCGCTGATCTACACGGCCTTCGTGGCCGGCAGCGGCGGTGAGGCCTCGCAGGGATGGGCGATCCCGATGGCTACCGACATCGCTTTCTCGGTGGGTGTGCTCTCTCTGCTCGGGTCTCGGGTCTCGATCGGCGCCAAGCTGTTCCTGCTGGCATTGGCGATCGCCGACGACATCGGCGCCATCACGGTCATCGCCGTCTTCTACACATCGGATCTGGCACTGGGCTGGCTCGGCGCTGGCCTCGTCGGCCTGGCGCTCATTCTCGTGGCGCAGAGGGTGAACATCCGGTCGATCCCGTTCTACGTGCTGGTGGGGGTGATCGTGTGGTTCTTCATCTTCGAGTCCGGAGTGCACGCCACCCTCGCCGGGGTGGCGCTGGGGGTGATGACCCCGGCGCGTCCTCTCTACCGGGACGACGATTTCTACCGGCGCTCGCGTGTCGTCCTCGATCGCTACCAGATGAATGCCGCCTCGCCACAGCGGCGCGAGCGGCTCGATCACGACGCCCTGGAATTGGCGGCCGTGGCGCGAGAGTCAGTGGCGCCGCTGGATCGGCTCGAGCACATGCTGCTTCCTTGGTCGTCGTTCGTCGTGGTTCCGCTGTTCGCGCTCGCCAATGCCGGGGTGCGTTTCGTCGATTTCGAGTCCGGCATCGGCGCGGCGATCAGGTCGCCGATCGCTCTCGGAGTTGGATTCGGCCTGCTGGCCGGCAAGCTTGTCGGCATCACGATCGCAACGTGGCTCGCGGTGCGGTTCGGATTGGGGAAGCTCCCGAAGAGGACCGGATGGAGTCAGATCGTTGGCCTCGGGGCGCTCGCCGGCATCGGCTTCACCGTCTCGCTGTTCGTGACCGAGCTGGCTTTCGAAGCCGAGGCCTTGGGAGACGCCGCCAAGATCGGCATCTTCATGGGATCGGCTGTTGCCGGCGTTGTGGGGTACGTCTTGCTCCGCCGGGCGGGGATGACGCCGCAGGAGCGACTCGAGCATTCGCGTGAAGCGATGGGCCTCGACAGCTACGACACGGTCGAGGTGGGGGTCGACTGAAGCCGCTCCTCAGGGGTGTCGAAACCGGATCTCCGTGGGCTCGTTCCCGGGCGTGGGGGCGATTCAGCCGTGCGCCGCGGCGATGCGCTGCTCGGCGAGGCGGAGGTAGTCGGGATTGACGTCGTATCCCACGTAGTGGCGTCTGGTCTCAACGGCGGCCACTGCGGTCGAGCCGGCGCCGACGAAGGGATCCAGCACGAGATCACCCTCGAAGGTGTACAGCTCGATGAGGCGGCGCGGCAGCTCGACCGGGAAGGGTGCCGGGTGTCCGACCCTGCGGGCCGACTCGGGAGCGATGTCCCACAGTGAGGTGGTGGCTTCGAGGAACTCGTCTCGTGAGATCGAGTCGTCGCCGCTCCGCAAGCGGCGGAAGGATTCCTTGCACGCCACGACGACATACTCGTGCACGTCGCGTAGCGTCGGGTTCTTGGCCGACTGCCACGAGCCCCAGGCGCAGGATCCGCCGGCGCTGCGCGCCTTCTGCCAGATGATCTCACCGCGGAGCATGAATCCGATCTCCGTGAGAAGGCGAGCGACGTGGTGATTGAGCGGTAGGTAAGGCTTGCGGCCGAGATTGGCGACGTTCACCGCCGCTCTTCCGCCTGCCTCGAGGACCCGGTAGCTCTCGCCGAAGACGCGTCTGAGCAAACCGAGGTACTCGTCGAGGCTCAGGTCGTGGTCGTAGTCCTTCCCGACGTTGTAGGGAGGCGACGTGACCATGAGAGCAACCGAGGCGTCGGGAAGCTGGTCCATCGACTCCGACGATTGGCAGTAGAGGGTGTCGAGGACATCGACGGGGGCATCCTGGACCAACCCCGTCTCCTGGAGCCTTGGGGTCGGATCGGTCATGCGCCGGGAATAGAACGCCGATGCGTCGTGGCTCTCGCGCTTGCCGGCGCCGAAGCTGGCGGTGCTCGTCGCCACCGGGACCTCCTCGAGCGAAACCGTAGCAGTCGGACTGCGTGTTTTCGCGTTCTTCGCCGAGGTCGGTGTGGCTTCACCCTCCCTGTATCGCAGGGAGGGTCGAAGAGGCGCCACCAAAGGTGGCGTTCGATCCGGGGAGGGTGCTTTGGTGACTGTCCCGATGTCGCTTGATACCAGGGGGACGAGAAGCAGAAGGGTGTGTCAGGGGCCGAGGGCGCGGTGGAGGAACGCCGCCATCTGACCTCTCGTCACCGGGTTCTCGGGGCAGAACCGGTCATTGGTCGGCGGGTTACAGCCCCGGGTGATACCAGCGGTCGCCAGCTTTGCGATGTCGGCTTCGAAGATCGAATCGTCGTCGTCGACGAAACCAATATCAGGGCCGATCACGGTCAACCCCAAGGCCCGTACCAGGAACGCCGCCATCTGACCCCTGGTCACCGCATCGTCGGGGCAGAACCGGTCATTGGTCGGCGGGTTACAGCCCCGAGTGATACCGGCAGTCGCCAACTTTGCGATGTCGGCTTCGAAGATCGAGTCGTCGTCGTCGACGAAACCAATATCAGGGCCGATCACGGTCAACCCCAAGGCCCGTACCAGGAACGCCGCCATCTGACCCCTGGTCACCGGGTTCTCGGGGCAGAACCGGTCATTGGTCGGCGGGTTACACCCCCGCGTGATGCCTTCCTCAGCCAACCACTCGATATCAGCCGCAAACAAATGCGACACCGGAACATCGACGAAGCCCGTAGTGCCATCGTCGACCACGGTCACCTGCACGGGCGGTGACAGGACCTGATGTTGCACCGAATCGGTGGCCCGGGCCCGGAGGATCACCTCGGAGCCGTCGGGGAGTGTGGTGGTGTTCCACGAATACTGGTACCTGCCGGCGGACGAGTTCCAGGTTGCGTCGTGCCAGGTCGCTCCGCTGTCGGTGGAGACCTCGACATCGAGCGTCCCCGCCGGGTCCTCGGCATCCGAGGCGGCCACCGCCACCTGCACGCTTCCCGACACGGATCCACCCGTCGGCGAGGTGATGCTCACCTGGGGCACCACGTCGCTGTTGTTGACCGTGGTGGCGACGGTCGGTGAGGTCGCCTCGATCCCGTGACTGTCGGTGGCGCGAGCCTGCAGGGTCACCGGCCCGTCGGGGAGTGCAGTGGTGTTCCACAGATATCGGTAGGTGCCCGTGGCCGCGTTCCAGGTGGCGTGCTGCCAGGCGCCTCCGGACACCGACACATCCACCTGCAGCGTCCCGGTGGGATCGCTGTAGTCGTCGGCGTCGACCTCCACCGCCACCGTGCCGCCGACGGCGCCGCCGCTGGGCGTGACGATCGCCACCGTCGGCCGGTTGAGCACCGTCACCGAGACGGTGGGAGAGATCTCGAGGTGGCCGGCGCTGTCGCGGGAGCGGGCAACCATGCCGTGGCTGCCGTCGCCCGCATTGATCGTGTTCCACGAATACTGGTACCTGCCGGCGGACGAGTTCCAGGTGGCGTCGTGCCACGAGGATCCGCCGTCGGTCGACACCTCCACGTCGAGGGAGCCGTTGGCATCCTCGAGGTCGGAGGCGGCGACCCGAATCGTGACCCCACCGGCGACGGTGGCGCCGCTGCCGGGTGAGGTGACGGTCACCGCGCTGGAGGTGGAGCCGGCGAGCCGGGCGTCGAAGCTCACGTCGCTCGATCCGGTGTTGACCTGGTGCACCTCCACCGCCAGCACGTTGGTGCCCGCCTGGATGAGGCCCGGGGAGAACTCGAACGAGTCGGTGGCGTTCTCGACCCTGCCGTTGGCGGTGGTGGAGGAGAGGATCGTTCCGCTCGGCATGTTGACCCGCGTCAACTCCTGGCCGTTGAGGTAAACGACGGCGCCGTCGTCGCGCAACAGATCCAGCTCGAGCGTGTGCACCGTCGTGCCGGCCGGGATGGTGAACGCGTTGCGGAAGTAGTAGGTGACGGCGCCCTCGCCGTGGATGTTGGTCGCTTCGTCGCCGTCGCCGAATCCCAGCTCGGCCGGGCCCGAGCTCCAACCCGAGTCGCTGAAGGAGACCTGACGCCAGGCCGTGCCCTGGTCGGATCCGTCGGCGAGGTACTTCCAGGTCGATCCGTCCGGCACGAAATCGGTGGTGGAGTAGGCGAAGGTGGTGGCCACGGCCGACGTCGACTGTCCCGAAACGTTGCCGTGCGGATCGATCGCCTGCACCGTGTACGAGTGGGTGGAGGAGACCCCGAGCCCGGTGGCGAGGAAGCTGGTGTCGACGGTGGTGAACACGGTGGCCCCGTCCTGGCGGATCCGGTAGTAGACGTGGCCGGAGTCGTCGCTCGAAGGGTTCCAGGTGAGGGAGATGCGGGTCGCACTGGCCGGCTCGGCGGTGACGCCGGTGGGCACGCTCGGCGCCGACGCATTGGTGTCACCCGCTTGGCGGAATCGGAGGAAGCCACGGAACTGCACCCCTCCACCGCTGGCGAGGTCGCCGCCCACCCAGAGGCGGGAGCCGTCGAAGTGGATCGCCCACACCCCCATGGTGCCTCCCAGGCCCGGGTCGAAGGAAATGTCGACGTCGAGGGTGTCGACATCGACGGCACCGAGGCGCTTCAGCGGCCCGAACGCTCCGTTCTCGAACTCGTTCCACCAGTGGCCGCCGAAGTAGACACGATCGCCGACGACCTTCACCGCCTGCACGTCACCGTCGACCACGTAGGTGTGTTCGACGTGGCCGTCGCTGGCGGAGAGGGCGAGGCCGCGGTTCCCCGAGGCCTCGCCACCGACGGCGACGAACACGTGGTCCTCGGCCGATTCGAGCGCCATCACGGTGTTGCGGGCACCGGAATCGAACGACGAGATGGGCACCCCGTTGCCGAGGTCGAGGGCGGCGAGGTAGTTGGTGCCCGATTGGTTGTTGATACTGGTGAACCCGCCGCCGGCGTAGATGCGGCCTTCTCCGTCGGGGATCTCGAGGGCCCGGACGCTGCCGTAATTGGCGGTCGGCGACCAGGGCTCGAGCGCCCCGCTGACCCCGTCGAGGCGGGCGAGCTTCTCCCTCACCTCACCGTCGATGTTCGAGAACGACCCACCCACGTAGAGGTTTCCGTTGGAGGGACGGACCGCCAGGGTCCACACTTCGCCGTTGGTGACGGAGACGTCGAAGCTCGATTTCACAGCGCCGGTGAGCGGGTCGAGGGCGACGAGCCGGGGGCGGCTCTGGTCGTTGACCGAGGTGAACGACCCACCAACGTAGAGGGTGGAGCCGTCGGGGGAGGTGGCGAGGGCACGAACCCCGCCGTCGAGTGTCGGCTGGAATCCGAAAAGCGGCTGCCCGGTGGCGCGCTCGAACGCAGCCAGGAACCCGGGGGCGTAGTCGGCCCCGTCGCGGGTCCACCGGATGGCGTCGAATCCGCCGCCCACGTAGACGACGTCTCCGATCTGTGCGAAGGCCCGCACCCACGGTTCGCCGGAGCCGGCGCCGTTGGTCATCCAGGTCGAGTCGGCACTCTCGCTGAACTCGTAGTGCGGGGTCTGCGCCTCCGCGGCCGCCGAGACCAGCACGGTCGGCGCCAGCGTCAGGACCGTCGCCAGGACACCCCACCGGGGTGCACGAAAACCGTGTCGTCTTCCCATCAGCCCCCTGCTCCCCTTCGATTCGCACCGGGCCGCCAGATTGGCGGTGAAGGCTAGCAATGCACAAGGCCTACGCATAGGCCGAGAACTTGGAATGGGCTGCGCCGGCCCGCCGTCATCCGGGTTGCCGGCACCGCTCACTGAACGGCCCGGTAGCTCCCCAGGATGCGGAGGTGGGCGAGGGTGGCCGGGGGAGGGTCTATCACCCTGGCGAGGCCCTGGGAGCCGGGAGGATGGACGAGGTCGACGAAGAACCGGTAGGCCCAGGCCTCATCGCTCGGTCGCGATTCGATGCGGGTGAGGTTGGCGCCACGCAGTCCCAGTTCGGTGAGGGCGAGAGCCAGGGCACCAGGGGTGTGGGCGGTCGTGAAGACCAGGGTGGTCTTGTCGTCCTCGGGCCCGATTTCGGCGTTGCCCTTGGTGAGCACCACGAAGCGTGTTGTGTTGTGCTCGCGGTCCATCACGTCGCTGCGCAGCACCACCAGCCCGTGGGGAGGCCCCGCCTCGGGTGGCGCCAGCGCCGCCACCGTCTCGTCCCCGCCCTCGGCCACCTCTCGCACCGCTCCCGCCGTGTCGCGCCGCGGCACCGGGCGGATGCCGAGGCGGAGCAGCGTCTCGGCCGCCTGAGCCAAGGCCTCCGGGTGCGACTTGACCGTCGAGATCTTCTCCAAGGAAGTGCCGGGCAGGCCGAGGAGGGCATGGCGCACCTCGACGAGATGCTCGGCCACGATCGAGATCGGGCCATGATCCCCGTACCCGGGGAGCCGATCGAGCACCGGGAGCACGCTCCCGGTCGTCGAGTTCTCCACGGGCAGCACCAGCCGGTCGACCTCCCCTCTCTCGAGGGCCACGAATGCCGCCACGAACGACGGATGGCCGAGATGCTCCTCGTCGGGGAACAGCTCGGTGGTGGCCCTGTGGCTGTAGGAGTGGGGCTCGCCTTGGTAACCGATGCGCATGTGCGGACGATAGACGGCCTCGGGCCGGGTCCCGTCACTCGCCTCTCGGGCCCCGGATGGTTCGCTCACGCGGCCCCGCCGGATTGACGGCATTCTCCAGGTGCCTAGGGTGATGCGACCTGAGGGAGGGACCATGTCGGTCGGCCTCGTCGAAACCCAATTCTTCACCTTCGGCAGCGCCGAGGACCCGTTCCTGCTGCAAGGCGGCGGCGCCCTCGACGGGGTCACCGTCGCCTACGAGACGTACGGTGAGCTCGACGAGGATCGCAGCAACGCCATCCTCGTGTTTCACGCCCTCACCGGAAGCCAGCACGCCGCCGGCCACAATCCTGCGGTGCCGGGAGTGGAGGACCGCTGGACCGAGGAGTGCCAGCGCGGCTGGTGGAGCCTGTTCGTCGGGCCGGGTCGGGCGATCGACACCAACCGCTTCTTCGTCATCTGTGCCAACTACCTCGGGGGCTGCTACGGATCGACCGGGCCCTCATCGATCGAGCCGGCCACCGGCAAGCCGTATGGATCACGCTTTCCCGAAGTGTGCTTCGCCGACATCGTGGACGTGCAGGTGCGGCTCCTCGAGCATCTCGGCATCAAGCAGCTGCACGCCGTGATCGGGGCTTCCACCGGCGGCGTGCTCGGTCTCTCGCTGGCAACCCGCTATCCGGACCTCGTCGACATCGTCATCCCGATCGCCTCGGGAGTCCGGGTCACCGCTCTCCAGGTGATCCACAACTTCGAGCAGATCACCGCCATCGAGAACGATCCCGAGTTCCGCGGGGGCGACTACTACGACGGGCCCGGCCCGGTGAGGGGCTTGGCGCTGGCGCGGATGATCGGCCACAAGACCTTCGTGTCGCTGGCGGCGATGGAGGAACGGGCGAGAACCGAGGTCGTCAGCCATGACGAGGGGCCGGGCACCTACGGCATCGGGAATCCCCTCGAGTCCTACATGTGGCATCAGGGCAAGAAGTTCGTGCAGCGCTTCGATGCCAACAGCTACCTGCGCATCTCGCAGGCCTGGCAGACGTTCGACCTCGCGGCCGAGGCGGGTGTCGAGCTGAGCGACCTGTTCCTGCGGTGCAAGCACCAGCGCTACATGCTGTTCACCATCGATTCCGACGTCTGCTATTACCCGGACGAGCAGGAGGAGATGGCGCGCTATCTCAAGCTCGCCGACGTGCCGTTCCAGCGGGTCACCGTTCACAGCGACAAGGGTCACGACTCGTTCCTGCTCGAACCCGCCCTGTTTCGGCCGCACCTGGTCCACACGCTCGCCGGCGAAGGGCCGTGAGTCGTACGGATTGCGGATTGTCGATCCGGCACCGACAGCCGGGTCTCACCGCGGCGCGCCGGGCAGTCGGACGCAAAGACGACTCGGTCGGGTCGCGATCTGCTGACATGGGCCTGGAAGGCGACGACGAGGCATCGTGAGCGATCAGGCACCCATCGGGGTCTTCGACTCCGGAGTCGGCGGACTGTCCGTGCTGCGGGAGATCCGGCGGTTGCTTCCCGGCGAGTCGGTTGTCTACCTGGCGGACCAGGCATGGGTCCCCTACGGCGAGCGGACCCTCGACGAAGTCCGAGAACGATCGATCCGCGTCGTCGAGGAGCTGCTCGGACGCGGATCGAAGCTCGTCGTGGTGGCGTGCAACAGCGCCTCGGCGGCCGCGCTGCATCATCTTCGGGAGCTGTTCCCGGGGACGCCTTTCGTTGGCATGGAACCCGCGGTGAAGCCTGCCGCGGCACTCAGCGGCCGGGGAGTGGTCGGTGTGCTGGCGACCACCGCCACCTTTCAGGGTGAGCTGTACGCCTCGGCGGTCGATCGCCACGCCAGCGGCGTCCGGATCGTTGAGCAGGCTGGGGCCGGCCTCGTCGACCTGATCGAGCGTGGCGAAGTGCACGGACCGGAGATGCGCCGGCTGCTCGTGGCCCACCTGGAACCGATGCAGCGGGCGGGCATCGATACCTTGGTGCTGGGATGCACCCACTACCCGTTTCTCATCCCGCTGATCGAGGACATCGTGGGCGATGGGGTGCGGCTGGTGGACCCGTCGCCGGCGGTGGCGAGGCAGGTAGGGCGGGTGCTCGAACAGCGGGGGCGGGCGTCGGCCGACGCCGAAGCGGGTACGGAGTTCCTCACGACGGGAGACCCGGCCGTCTTCGCGACACAGGTGCAACGTCTGCTCGGTGAGAGCCCGCAGGCACGCCGGGTCGATTTGTGACCACCCGGCGTGGAGATCCCGGCCTGCGTCGGGTACCGTGAGGCGATGGAAAGCACCACCTCCTGCCGCGTGGGGCATGCCAACGTCTTCGTCATCCAGGGCGATCTGACCAAGCAGCCGGTCGAAGCGATCGTCAACGCCGCCAACGAGAACCTGGCGCATGGAGGAGGGGTCGCCGTCGCCATCGTGCGAGCCGGTGGCCGTGTCATCCAGGAGCAATCCGACCGATGGGTTCGTGACCACGGGCCGGTGGGCCCCGGGCAGGCGGCGGTGACGACAGGCGGGGCCCTCCAGGCCTCCCACGTCGTTCACGTCGTCGGTCCCCGGTATCGGGAGGGAGGCGACAACGAGGCGCTGCTCGCCC
>Ga0315545_1001153_pt1 | contig 26502 bp, 25 predicted proteins | sample SalMarSW160210MG_FD_203096 | JGI IMG/M metagenome (GOLD analysis project Ga0315545, IMG submission 203096) | Salt marsh sediment microbial communities from the Plum Island Ecosystem LTER, Massachusetts, United States - Salt Marsh Sediment SW1602-10 ...
AATTGCTTTCTTACTGTCGGTTCTAGACTAAGTGACACACAGAGCAGGTCATGGAGCTGAAGACAGATGGAAGTGCTATTTCTGAGATGTTAGCAAATATCATGCCCTTTGGGCATAAGTTCAGCCTCAGCTATATAAAATCCGGCTCACCCATAATGAAATATGCTACAATCATTAGTGAGTCTACCACAGATGTTCAGCTTGGACAGCATGTCCGCATACACAGAGTAACCAGCACTCGAGCTCGTGGTAATCTAGCCAAGGAGGTAAAAAAATGAGTTTTTGGGGTTATCCTCGACCAGATAGTTCTGTAGGCACTAGGAACTATGTAGGCATAGTACCGACAGTAGCCTGTTCCTGTGATGCAGCTCGCCAAATCAGTGAAAATGTTAAGGGGTGTGCACTTTTTACTCACTACCAAGGCTGTGGACTTACTCCGCCTGATATAAACTTGGTGAATCGGACTTTGGCCAATCTTGGCCGTAATCCCAACCTAGCTGCCGTTTTGCTGGTGGGCCTCGGCTGTGAAACAACTGATGTTGACGGAGTACTGAATAATATTGCTCTGTCGGGGAAGCCTGTGGCAAAGGTTGTAATTCAAAAAATAGGCGGGACTATTGCCACTGTGGCTGAAGGTTCGCGAATCGCCAGACAGATGGTGAGTGACGCTTCACGTATAAGGAGGGAAGAATTTGATGACTCCAAGCTAATGTTTGGCGCTGAGTGTGGTGGCTCCGATACTACTTCAGGCCTAGGTGCCAATCCTGCTATTGGTGCAGCTTTTGACTCAGTAATTAAAAACGGTGGAAGCGGTGTCTTCAGCGAAACTACAGAGTTTATCGGAGCTGAACATCTATTAGCACAGAGAGCAGCATCCAGCAAGGTAGGCCGCAGAATTATAGAAATCACTGAGCGTTTTGAAAAGCGTTTCTTGGATGCCAAAGTAGATATAAGGGGCACAAATCCTGGCAAAGGTAATATTGAAGGCGGCTTGACTACAATAGAGGAAAAATCACTGGGAGCGATAGCGAAAGGAGGAACTACTCCTATACAACAAGTATATGAATATGGTGAGAGACCAGAAGGCAGAGGCCTTTTCATTGTAGATGGCCCAGGGCAGGATTCAAAATCCCTCACTTGCCTTGCTGCTGCCGGAGCCAATGTCATGTTCTTTTCTTCTGGTTTAGGCAGTCCTGTCGGTTTCTCCTTTGTTCCAGTGATAAAAGTGACATCAAACCCTAAAACATACGAACATATGAAGGACAATATAGACATCTATGTAGACATAACTTCTGCTAATAACCTTGAGGAGTTAGGACAAGTCCTATTCCGAGAGGCGTTAGATGTGGCCTCGGGCAAGAAAACAAAATCCGAGGTTCTAGACCAATCCAGCTATAATGGTATATATGTTGTCGGCCCCCAAGCCTAACATCAACAATAGCATAGGAGTCATTGACTACCCCGCTAATTAAATAGTATACTGGCAAGTGTGGTAAGGTTTCGGAGGATAGCTAATGAAATTATCTTGTCTGCAAGAGAATCTAAGTAAGGGACTGGGAATAGTTGGTAGAGCTGTGGCTACTAGGTCTACCTTGCCTATTACCCAAAATATCCTTTTAACTGCTGAGCCATCACGTCTCAAACTAGCAGCTACCAACCTGGAAATGGCTACTACCTGCTGGATTGGCGCCAAGGTAGAACAGGAAGGCAGCATAACTGCTCCGGCTCGACTGCTCGTTGATTTTGTTAATTCCTTGCCTAATGACTTGATTGAAATCACTCTTCCCGCTGACAGTCACACTTTGGAGCTTAAAAGCGGCCGCTTCCATGCCCATATCAATGGCATTGATGCTCAAGACTTTCCACCCACCCCCAAGATAAGCGATGGCCTGACTACCAGCATTGAGGCAGCTTACCTCAGAGAAGGAATTGCACAAGTCGTCTTTGCCGCTGCCACTGAAGAGTCCCGGCCTGTATTAACCGGAATCAACACCGAGCTTGAGGATAAACAACTCAACCTGGTAGCTGCTGACGGCTTCAGATTAGCTGTCCACAAAACAACTCTCGCCTCTGCAGTTGACCAGAAAATTACTATAATCATTCCAGCAAGAACTCTCAATGAGCTAAACCGCCTTCTCGCTGACCAAGAGGAAGCAGTGGAAATTACCATAGATCAACAAAAGAATCAGGCCCTCTTCCGCCTCAAGAATGCCGAGATAGTCTCTCAGCTTATTCAAGGCTCATTTCCCAACTATTCCCAAGTCATTCCCCAGAGCTATACGACGAGAGCAGTAGTAGATATTAATGAATTTCTGCGAGTCGCTAAAATGTCTTCCATATTTGCTCGTGACGCTAGTGGCATTGTTCGCGTAGTTGTCACCCCAGGCGCTGAGCTTACCCCGGGAAAGGTAACCATTTCTGCTCAGGCTGAAGAAATTGGTGACAATGTCAGTGAAATTGATGCTCTTGTCGACGGTGAAGAGGCCAAAATTGCCTTTAATGTAAAATATCTTTCCGACGTTTTAAGTATCCTTCACCAAACTCAAGTTGCCCTGGAGATTACCACCCCCTCAAGCCCGGGGGTCATCCGCCCCATAGGGGTAGACAACTATACTCACGTAGTCATGCCCATGTTCGTTCAGTGGTGAGGAGGGCACAATCCCGGAAACATAACCGACGTTATCAGAAGCCCGACTTGGCGATAGAGATAAATGTCATTCCTTCTCCTAAGAAAATACAAGAGTTGAACCATGATTTATCCTACCATCTCGTTCTCCTCCCACCGATTAGCTATTAACAACCCCGAATAACCACTTTGGCCGCAATAAGTTGTGTTGCGGCCAAACCATATCACGAAACTGGGGCTAATTCCGAGAATTAGCCCCAGCATTTCTACCCTTGAAAGAATTCACCCACTATTTACAAGCCAATATTGTTCTTTTCACCAACGTCTTTGCTATTTGAATCTTGTATCTATTCCTCTCTAACGGGCACGCCTCAGCAACAGCTGCATTACCAGCAGCTTCGGCAGTTGCCTCATCTATCTGCTTGCCTATAATGGATTGCTCTGCTTTAGTGGCTCGATAGGGATTGTTATACACTGCATTCAAGCATATCGTGGCAGCCTTAACTTTACCTCCTGCACTCTCTACCGCTGATGCACAGTTAACTACTGGAAAGTCTATCGATTTTCTAAGCGCAAACTTGATGAAATTGCTCTTGGTAGCAGCATTAGGTTTTGGTACTTGAATCTCAGTCACTATCTCGTCGTCAGCTAGGATTGTTGTTTTCTCCCCTTCTACTGAGAAGAACTTCTCTGCTTCAACAACCCTCTCCGTAGTCTTAATTTTCGCGCTTAAAGCTATTAACGCTGGAGCAATATCAGATGGGTTAACTGCCAAGCATCCGCAATTAAAACACCTGTTTGCCTCTGTTCCCACCTCACTTGAGCCTAGCCCAAGAACATCCTCAACATCTAGGCTCTTAATCCGCTCGGATATTGAGAGCTCAGGCACCTTGACCCTACTCATCTTCTTGAAGTACGAGCTATCAAAGCTTTCAGAGGGTTTAATAACTTCCTTATCCTCAGCCTTTGTTCCCAAATACTGAGCTATGGAATCCCCGGCTTCTCTACCTCCAGCGATAGCTTCCACGACTGTTGCTGGGCCAGTGGCGAAATCTCCTCCAGCAAAAAGATTTTTACCAAGCGAGTGCGTAGAAAGATCTATCTTCAACCTTCCTTTCTCATCAAGAAACTCAACGGGAATGCATGACGTGTCCGCTCCCTCTCCAATCGCCTTAATTACAGCATCAAACTCAGTGGTGAACTCTGAACCTTCTATCGGTACAGGTCGAGCTCTCCCCGTCTCATCCAAAGCCCCGAGTTTCATCCTCACACACTTAAGGGCTATTTTACTACCCTTCTTTGCTGCTTCAACTGGCAGGGTGAGGAGCTCAAATTTAATGCCTTCTTCCTTGGCATTCTTGACTTCCTCTTCTATAGCTGGCATCTCTTCTTCGCTACGTCTATATAGAATCACAGGTTCAGCTTTTAGCCTCAACAATGTCCTAGCCACGTCTATGGCGACATTTCCACCACCTATCACCGCAACTTTCTGTCCAGGCGCTTCTCTGGCTCCCAGATTCACGTTTCTCAGGAATTCCAGGCCAGCCATCATTGACTCTTCCCCTTTTATTCCCAGGTCTCTCTCCGTCCAGGCTCCCCCCGCAAAGAACACAGCATCAAAGCTATCCATGAGCTTCTTCACATCCATATCCTTGCCTATGTCAACACCGAGCTTAAACTCGATTCCTGTGCTCTCAAGGGCTTTAATCTGCCTTCTAACGACGTCCTTGGGCAGTCTGTACCCCGGTATTCCATACATGAGCACTCCACCAGCTTCTTCCAATCTTTCGAACACAGTTACACGGTGTCCAGACTTCCTGAGATAATACGCGGCTGAGAGGCCAGCGGGGCCAGAGCCTGCAATAGCCACACTCTTGCCATTCTCTCTTCCTGGAGCCTTTAAGATCTTGCTGGCGTTCTCAAGCACATAATCACCCATGGACCGCTCGATGGACCTTATAGATATGGCTTCATCGAACTCTCCCCGATTACAATCTTGCTCGCAGAAATGAGGGCACACCCTTCCCGTCATCGACGGAATCGGGTTAAATTTGAGCAGCATTTTGGCGGCTTCGAGCAAGTCGCCATCCCTGATTTTACTTAAGTAGGAGGGAATATCCACGCTAGCAGGACAAGCCGAGGAACAAGGCGTGCTGTCCACCCTTACGGCACCGAATATTGAATGGTACCTATTCTCCCCAACCGGGGCATAGCACATCTTGCCAGCCTTCCTTATGCAGTAGAACCTATTATCAGGAACCCAGTAGTACCAGCACCTATTGCCTTGGCAGATATTTCCACCTATAGTGCCCATCTCCCTGATATGCGGCGAAGCTACTCTATAGGCTGCCTCTGCCAGCGCGGCATACTTGTCTTTTACCGCTTTGTCCTTGGCTATATCCTCCAGCCTGGTTAGAGCACCAATTTTTAATGTGCCACCTTCTTCCTTGATATAATCTAATCCTTGAATGGACTTGAGGTTCACTACGACCTCAGGGTATTCGGGGAGTATTTCGTCCTTCATTTCGCCTAGCAAATCTGTGCCACCGGCGCTAACCTTAGCTCTCCCCTCATACTCTTTCACTACCGAGGCTGCCTCCTCTACCGTCCCTGCATTTACATGTTTGAACTCTTTCATTTAATTACACCTCCTATGCTTTTCCTAAAGCCTTGAGAACTTTATCTGGAGTGATGGGATAGTCATCGACCCATTTACCTATGGCATTATACACGGCGCCCTGAAGTAGAAATGTTCCCACAGTAGCAATATCCTCGCCAATCCCAACTGACCCATATGGACCATAGCCCATGCCTGTTTCTTGGATAATGGCCTCAATAGGCCCAACATCATTCATGGTGGCGAATTTGTAGTTTAGAAAATCGCCGTTAAGCAGTACCCCGGTTTGCTCATCCCAGACATACTCCTCGGTCTTATTCCTGCCCACGCCCATATAGGTGCCGCCATACATCTGGCCTTCTACTGCTTCGGGAGATATTGCTTTGCCCACATCATTGACGTTGACTACTTTGGTTACCTCGACCTCTCCAGTCTCATCATCCACCTCTACTTCACAGAAATGCGCTTGCCTGCACAAGCGATGTCGCCCGGGCTCCGTTCCGTACCTTCCTTGACGATGCCAGGCCCAAGCATAGACAGGCTCGTGGCGTGTATTTTGTATCGCTGCCATTTCTGTTTTGAAAGTTATACTTCCCGCCACATCCTTAACCACTTCGGCCACCGTCTTTCTATTTGATGGGTCTGCCTTAACATAAATCACACTGTCCTTCACATCCAGGTCCTCGGGCTTCATGCCTGGGAAAGCGGCTGGAATATCCCTCTCTCTCTCATCCAGGTCCTCTGGTTTCCTGTCTGGAAAAGCAGCTAGAATTTGTTCTTCCATTACAGGAGTAGTGCTGGTAGCTAATTCAAGCAGCTTTTGCTTTGCTTTCCTGGCAGCTTTCTTCAGGGTATATGCATTCGTAATCAGGTTACAGGAACCGTCAGGCGTCATCAGGGCAAAATGCACATCGTCTTGCTGCCTGATGAAGACATCTTCATAGCGCATCCCCAGTTCCTCGGCAACAACTTGACAGTATGCACTCTCACCATTAACTCCTATATCGCAGTGCTGACCTACGATGCTAACCGAACCATCCTGTTGAATCAACACACCCGCAACGGCTGCTCCCCTATTATCATCCCATTCATGGTCCCAGATAAAGCCCAAGCCATGCATCTTCCCATTGGGAAGTCTCTTTGCACCCGGGGCATGCCATTTCTCATCCCACTTCATTGCCTTTTTCCCCGCCTCTACTCCCTCCTTTAGACTGTCCCTGACTGGAAATCCATGCTTACGCTTGAATTCCGCAAGGTACTCCATATCTTCCCCTTCAGCACCATCATTCTTCAGCGCAAGCTCGGTGGGGTCCATTCCCAGTTCAGCAGCTACACGGTCAAACACATGAATCAAGCCAAAAGCTGGTGGAGCTTGCTCGCATCTAACTGCCATAACAGGTCCTCTATTCACCTGGACTGCAATAGTCTCAGAATACATATTAGGAATCCTGGTATTCTCAAGTAGATGAGCTGCAGCCTCAGACCGAAGGTTGGCGAAATAAGTCTTCATTTTTACGGCAGTGATAGTGCCATCATTCTTAAATCCTACCCTGAAATAAGTCACCATGCAGTCCATTTGACCGAAGTAGAAGTCATCTCTTCTATCAAAGATCCACTTCACAGGCTTGCCGGTCCTCTTGGCCAGGATTGCACTAACGCATTGAGGAACCATGCTATAATCTATCCAGTTCCAGCCTCCATACATTGCCCCATTATAAGGGGAATTAACCTTGACCTTGCTCATAGGTATACCAAACCACTTATTTGCGGCCCATTTATGCTCGTATGGGTGCTGATGGTGCACCCACAACTCGAGACAATCTCCTTCCCACCTGCTGATACCATTAGGAGCTTCCACACTAGCGCCGCCGTGGTACCGCCTTCTAGCCTTAAATTCTATTATCTTATCGGCTTCTTTGAAGCCCTTCTCTATATCACCTATCTCAAAGGTTGGAGGAACCCACATCGGTCTCGGCAGCTCGTTACTCTCAGGGTACCACTCTGGTCTTGCCAGCACGGCACTAGGCTGTGCTGCCTCCTCTTGGTCCAGGACAAATGGCCGCTGCTCCCATTCCACGTCTATCAGTTTCAATGCTTCATCTGCTATATCCTCGGAATCAGCAGCCACTACGGCTCCCACTTCTTCTCCCTCGAAGTAGGCATAGTCAGCAACAATATCCTCCTCCGCCCCATAAGTGCTCAGAGCCATTTTCCCTTTTATTTCCGGGTCATCATATCTGAGAACAGCCCTCACGCCTGGCAATGCCTCAGCCTTGCTCGTATCCATGCTCTTAATTTTCGCATTGGGATAGGGGCATTTGAGAAACCTCGCATACAGCATCCCTGGAAGCTCTATATCTTTGGTGTATATTGCTGCTCCGCTGGCTTTCCTATAGCCGTCTATGCGGCGCACACCTCGCTTCCCTACCACACTAAATGTTTCAGGCATGTACTTATCAAGCTCAAAGGGATTGCTAGGCATTAGCTTTACTTCTTGTGCCATGTTAGTTATCCTCCTTAGAGTTCTATAATTTCGAAGCTGCTTCCAGCACTGCTTTCACATGCTGGGGATACGTGCCACAGCGGCACAGGTTACCAGCAAGAGCCTCCTTCACATCGTCCCCCGTCGGTTTGGCATTCCTATCCAACAAGGCTTTCGCCGTCGCTACGAAGCCGGGCGTGCAGTAACCGCACTGCATACAGTGATACTTGATGTATGCCTCAATCAGCGGATGATTTGCCCTTGCAATTCCCTCCACAGTTTCTATAGTTTTGCCATTACACTCTATGGCCAAGGCCATGCAGGAAAGGATTGGTCTCCCCTCCATAATGACGGTACATGCTCCGCATTCTCCCTTTCCTGTACACATGTCTTTAATCGAAGTAAAACCTAGCTTATCGTGAAGAACATACTGCAAGGTCCAATTCGATTTGACGCTGAGTTCATACATTTCCCCGTTCACAGTAAGTCTTATTGGTGCTTCAGTCACGGGTACTGTGGCACTTGCTGTTCCCTCTTTTGACATGCTCAAAACCTCCTTAACGTTAAGAATATTGCCCGTAGTAATTTACGCCTATCTTGCCGTCTGTGTCAATAGTTTTTTGAGCTTCATACTGACTTTTTGTGCAAAATGACAAAGCGATAAGAACCTTGGAAGAACAGAGGGAGTAGGGGGAAGCTTACCACCAACGAGTCAGAGCCAGCTAAAAAGAGCCTTGGCAACTTTAGCCACCCGTTTGCCTTTCGGCTGCTGTAACAGTGTTGGCCAAGAGCATAGTGACTGTCATAGGACCAACTCCCCCAGGAACAGGAGTAATTGCCTCGGCTTTCCATTTAACATCTTCGAAATCTAAATCACCCACCAACCGCTTCCCTGTCTTAGAACCAGGGTCTTCTATATAATTGGCACCAAAATCTATGGCTATCACGCCATCCTTTACCATGTCAGCAGTGATAAACTTTGGTCTATTTACCGAGACAACCACTATGTCTGCTCTACGAGTATAGGCAGATATGTCTGGCGTGGAAGGGTGGCAAAGGGTTACATTAGCTCCAGCAGCTCCAGTTTTCTCCCCTTCCTGAACTAATATGGATGCCAGAGGCTTACCCACCAGATTATCCACATTTACAATTACCACGTTCTTCCCCTTAAGCTGGCCATACCCACTTCGAGTAAGCATTTCGTAAATTCCCAGGGGGGTTGCTGGAAGAAATGCTTGCTGGCACATCCAAGCCTTACCTACATTTATAGGATGGAATCCATCCACATCTTTATCAGGTAAAATAGCGGCTAAGGCTCTAGCTTCATTTAAGTGCTTGGGAAGGGGAAGCTGGATAAAGATGCCGTGAACCTTAACATCCAAGTTAAGTAGCTCAATTTCCCTAAGCAATTCCTCCTCCTTCATATATCCAGGTAACCTTACCATCTCTGAACGGATACCTACTTCGCCACTTGCCTTTTCTTTGAGGTTAATATAAGCTGTTGAGCCCTGATCCTCACCCACAAGGATACCAGCAAGGCCAGGAGTTACACCTTTCTCCTTAAGCCTTCCTATCCTCTGTTTGAGTTCTTCCCTTATTTCAGCCGAGAGTTTCCTGCCATCGAGTATCTTAGCAGCCATATTGTCATCTCCTAAAGATAATTTTCGCTTGCATATTCGCTAATCTTCTCAGCGGCCTTAATAGTATTAGCCATCAGCATTGCTGAAGTCACTGGGCCTGTGCCGCCAGGAACGGGAGTTATCGCTCCAGCCTTTTCCTTCACTGCCTCGAAGTCAACATCCCCTACCAACTTGAACTTCCCAGGGTTTTCCGAATCTTCTATTTGATTCACTCCAACATCGATTACTATTGCCCCTTCCTTTACCATATCCGGGGTGATTACTTTAGCTTTCCCCATAGCAGCAACCAGAATATCGGCTTGCTTGCTGATTGAAGGAAGGTCCTTAGTTCCAGTATGGCAGACGGTCACTGTAGCGTTGGCCTTCTTTTGTTTCTGAACAAGGATGCCCATTAGCGGCTTCCCCACGATGTTGCTCCGACCGCAGATGACGACATGCTTCCCCTCAGGACTATGAGCGCTGCGAACCAATAGTTCCTGAACTCCATAAGGGGTAGAAGGCAGAAAGGCTTCCTCCCCCAGAAGTAATTTCCCAACATTCACAGGGTTAGTCCCATCAATGTCCTTATCAGGTGATATAGCGATCTCTGCCCTAAGAGTATCAAGGTGTTTAGGCAAGGGTAGTTGGAGAATGATGCCGTGGAATTTAGGGTCTTTATTAAGTTCTTCTATCTTAGTGTCAAGTTCCTGTTGGGTGGCATTTGCAGGAAGTTTAACTGTTTCGGTAAAAATGCCCACTGCCTCACATCCCCTAGCAATACCCCGAAGATAAGATAAAGAAGCAGGGTCCTCCCCAACCAGGATTGCTACAAGCCCCGGTGTTACTCCCTTTCTTGTCAACCGTTCCACCTTATGCTTCAGCTCTTCCCGAATCTCATTGGCGATTTTCCTTCCATCGATTATTTCTCCTGGCATCTATACCTCCCTAGTTCTATTTCGCTACTTTAATTCCTACCCCGCTACATCATCTTCACCGTGCTCTATTTTAGCGACAAAGAGACAGTCTAATTATACACCTGCGTTTCAAGCAAAAACAGGCACGCGCTTCAAATCAGGTAATATGTAACCGCAGATAAGGCTTGCTAAATCACGTAGGGTGTAGCTGAATTTGCTCAAGATGTAGCTTAGCTATTGATTTTGAAGCGTGCTAATACCAGAGGCTAACACCAAACTATAGGGAGAGGCCGGATATGCACTCAGAGAATGAATACCTCAAGCTGTTAACGGAAACACACGTAGAAACTAAAAGGGGGAAATCCTGGATACTTGATGAATATTACTGCAACGCAGGTCAGGCAATGAGATTGCTTCTTAGTAAAACACAAAACGATACCCTTCAATAAGCAGCTCACCCACCAACCCTGCGCAACCCGTATTCCAATCGCTGAGTGACCTGATTCAGATAGAGAGAGGACCCTTCAAAGCGTTTTGGGGACGGTGAAAAGGGAGACCCTCCCATCACCTCCCCTTACTTGGCAGGGGGCGTGTCATTGCGGTGAGCCGAAGCCCTGAGTCTTTCACTTCCTGTCATTCTGAGGGGTGAGACAAAGCCCTGAGCCAAAGTTGCGAGCGAAGCGCGGCAATCAGCGAAGGGGAAGCGTGGCAATCTTCTATCCCTCAGAGCAGGCTCTGTAAGGCAATTTCCGTATTCGTTTGAGAGTGCTTCGGCACTTTATGCCTCGCAATGACAGATAAGGACAACATGTGTCACCAATCACCTGAACGAGTACGCTAGCAATTTTGGGATATTAGAACTAAATCAGGCTCTGCAAAAATGGGAGGGACTGTATAATACTATTCGACCTCACCAGGAGCTGGGATACTTTACTCCACAGGAATTCCTGGAGAATTACCAACAAAACAAAAGAAGGGAGAAAGTGTCACTAACATCCTGAACGAGTATATTAAATTGACATATAAGGGGTTCTCATGCTAAATTTGCATCTTAGATATAGATTACTTTAGTGAACCAGAGATGAAGGTAAGGGCATTTAGATTTGATTTAAATGTCCTTATTTTTGTGCCTATATAGAAACGAGGATGTCATGGATTTAGTTTGGATTTGTATCATATGCGGAATCCTGGGGGGATGTCTTGTTGGTTACTTTGTGCGTTATGTCTTAAGGCAAGACGAAGGCTCTGGGCTAGTCAAGCAAGCCTCCGATGCTATCAAGGAAGGAGCGCTGGCCTTTCTGAGCAGAGAATACCGAACATTGTTTATTTTTGTGGTCGCGGTAACGGTTATATTGGCATTCGTCCCTGTTTTAGGCTGGAGAGTAGCAGTGGCCTTTATCTTTGGCGCTCTCTGCTCCATGGGTGCTGGCTATGCTGGCATGAATATGGCCATCAGGTCCAATAGCAGAACTACCGTAGCAGCACAAAAAAGCTTAAATCAGGGGTTAAGAGTTTCCTTTAGAGGAGGAGCGGTGATGGGGATGACTGTGGTCAGCATTGGCATTATAGGATTGTCCATCCTCTATTTTGCCTTTCACAACCTGGCCACAGTTGAATTCTTAAAGATACTTCCTGCCTACGGTTTTGGTGCCTCCGGTGTAGCCCTTTTTGCCAGGGTAGGAGGCGGTATTTACACCAAAGGGGCTGATTCTGGGGCTGACTTGGTAGGTAAAGTGGAAGCAGGGATACCAGAGGATGACCCCAAGAATGCCGCAGTGATAGCTGACCTTGTCGGCGATAATGTCGGTGATGTAGCTGGCATGGGCGCCGACCTCTTTGAGTCTTACATTGAATCTGTTATCGCCACCATGACGCTGTGTGCCGTTGCCATAGCAGTTGGGATTCGCGATCTTCAGACTGCCTGGTATTTACCCATGCTAGTTGCTGCAGGAGGCGTAATAGCCTCCATAATCGGCTGTTTTCTTGTCAGAGTAGGCGAAAAACCGGAGATGAGTGCTCTATTGGGAGCACTTCGCCGCGGTACGCTTGGAGCCGCAGTATTAACAGCGCTATTTGCCTTCCTTATAATTCAGTTCTTATTACATGCTAGCCTAGGGATTTTCTGGGCAATGCTTGCTGGATTGATAGCCGGTGTCCTCATGGGAGAGAGCACAAACTATTATACCTCCTACGCCTTTAAGCCAACGCTGCGAATTTCAGAAGCCAGCTCGACGGGAGCTGGCGCTACTATGGTCCGTGGTTTTGCTAATGGTCTAATGAGCACTCTGGCACCAATTATTCTGATCGCTGTAGCTGTCCTCGTAGCTCACCACTTCGCTGGCATCTATGGTGTAGCTATAGCCGGCGTAGGTATGTTGTCCACCCTGGGCATAACCTTAGCCACTGATGCTTATGGACCCGTAGCTGATAATGCCGGAGGAATCACCACGATGGCAGAACTCGGCCCAGAAGTGCGTGAAAGAACCGATGCTCTGGATTCTTTAGGCAATACTACAGCAGCTACAGGTAAAGGTTTTGCTATCGGTGCTGCTGCCCTGACAGCGCTGGCATTGCTTCTCTCTTATAGCTTAGCCACGGGAATAGTGCAAGTCTCCTCTACAGGTGCTCTGCTAATGGACCCGGGGTTAAGCCTACTTAGTGCTCCTATTATTGCTGGCATACTTATAGGCGCCCTCATGCCTGCTGTTTTCTGCGCCATGACCATGAATTCCGTGAGCGTAACTACGGAGCTCATTGTGGCTGAAGTTCGTCGGCAATGGTATGAAATAAAGGGCTTAAAGGAAGGAACGGCCAAGCCCGAATATGGCAAATGTGTAGATATTTGTACTAAAGCGGCATTAAGGCAGATGCTGGCTCCCTCCCTAATGGCAATCATTGTGCCTGTACTAGTGGGAATCATCCTGGGGAAATATGCTCTTGCCGGCTTCCTTATTGGCTCCATTGCCACTGGTTTTATCCTGGCTATCACTCTGAACAACGCTGGTGGCTCCTGGGATAATGCCAAGAAGTGGATTGAAGCAGGACACTTCGGCGGCAAAGGCTCAGACGCTCACAAAGCAGCAGTAGTAGGAGACACCACTGGTGACCCTATGAAAGACACCGCTGGGCCATCCCTCAACATAATGCTAAAACTGATGTCGGTAATCTCACTGTTATTAGCACCAGTATTAATAAACTTCACTGGATTGATTTAATCATAGCAGCTTGTCATTCTAAGCCCTTGGCTACCTGCCCTCCTGAGCCCTTTGCTGCCTGTCATTCTGAGGGAGGAGACAAAGCCCTGAGCAGAGCGAAGGATCTCACAGCAGCGACCGAAGAATCTCCTCTTCGGTTCCTTCCTACCGTCAGGACTCAGAGCTTCGGCTCACCAGGATAAACTCCGCAAAGAGGCTAGCCAGGAATCCTCTCCCAGTTTACTTCGGCTATGCCTAGCAACCGCATCCGCTCCTTGCAATGACAGAAAGATAAGGTACCTAGATGGGCAAGCCTAACGGTTCGCCCCCACACTCATACCAGCAAAGTGGCATAGAAGCATGCAAGACAATGTGATTATGTGAACAAGTACACCCTTTTGAGAAGCATCGGCACCGATGGTAAAATAAGGCATCATGCCGGATGCCATATTTGTCAAAGGTGCCAGGGAGCATAATCTTAAGGACATAGATGTCGTTATCCCTAGAAACAACCTCGTAGTCATCACTGGTGTTTCCGGCTCGGGGAAAAGCTCCCTGGCCTTCGATACCATATATGCTGAAGGTCAACGCAGGTATGTAGAATCCCTTTCTACATATGCCCGCCAGTTCTTAGGGCAGATGGAAAAGCCTGACGTTGATTATATCGAGGGGCTTAGCCCAGCCATATCCATTGACCAAAAAGGCCCGCCTCATAACCCAAGGTCTATCGTGGGCACAGTAACTGAGATATACGACTATTTACGCCTCCTCTTTGCCCGCGTTGGTCACCCACATTGCCCCAAATGCGGACGTGAGATTTCCCGTCAGACGGTGCAGCAAATCGTGGATGCCGTTCAAGAGATACCTGAAGGAAGTCGCATTATGATACTGGCGCCATTAGTTAGAGACCGTAAAGGTGAACATCAAGCAATACTCCAGGATTTACAAAAGGCAGGCTTTGTCAGAGTCAGGGTCGATGGAGAAATTCATGACCTTTCCGAAGAATTTCAGCTAGATAAGAATAAGAAGCATACCATAGAGGCTGTGGTTGACCGATTACAGATATGCCATTCCGAGCCCTTGGCTCCTTGTCATTCTGAGGGGGAGAAGCGACCGAACAATCTCGCTCAGGACAAACTCCACGAAGAACCCCAGAGACCCATCACTTCGTTCAGTGTGACAAAGGAGGGTCGTCATCCTGAGCAGAGCGAAGGATCTCACACCGCTCAGGGCAGTCTCCACAAAGAAACTAATGAAAATGATGCTCGGCTCGCTGATTCTATTGAGACGGCATTGAAATTAGGGTCAGGTATTGTTCTCATTTCCATCCTCAACCGCCTTGAAGAACCCCCGAGACCCTTCACTTCGTCCAGTGTGACAAGGGAGAAACCCCGAAGCGAGGAGTTGCTTTTCTCGGAACACTTTGCCTGTGTTTATTGTGGCATCAGCCTGGGGGAAATTGCCCCCAGGACATTTAGCTTTAACAGTCCTCATGGCGCTTGCCCAGCTTGTACTGGACTGGGCTGCAAATTTGAGATTGACCCCAACTTGCTTATCCCTGACAGGGAACTATCTTTGGCTAAAGGAGCTATTCAACCCTGGGCAAGAAATGGCGCGATGAGCACCTGGTATAGCAGCATACTTCAATCTCTGGCATATCGTTATGGCTTCTCCCTATCTACGCCGGTCAAGGAGCTGACTGAAGAGCAATTACATCTAATTCTTTATGGAGATGGTGGCGAGGCGATTCCCGCCGTATATGAAGACCGCTATGGCAGAATGCGCCAGTATTACACAAATTTCGAAGGTGTCATACCACATCTGGAGCGCCGTTACAGGGAAACGGATTCCGCTAGCGTTAGAACTGATATTGAAAGGTATATGTCATCCAACCCCTGCTCTGTGTGCCAGGGGAAAAGGCTGAAGCCAGGGTCTCTAGCCATCACTATTGTGGGCAAAAATATTATGGATATCACTGCCCTATCCATCACGGAAGCCCTAAATTGGGTGGAACAACTTGGTAGCCAAATTAGCCCTCGCGAGCTTGCCATAGCTAATCAGATTATTAAGGAGATTCATGCCCGTCTGGGTTTCCTTAGAGACATAGGTCTGAGCTACTTAACTTTAGACCGTCCCTCTGCCACCTTGAGTGGCGGTGAAGCACAGAGAATCCATTTGGCTACCCAAATTGGCAGTGGGCTCACCGGGGTACTTTACATTTGCGATGAGCCAACGGTAGGTTTACACCCCGCTGATGGCTCCAGACTCATAAGCACGTTGAAGCGCCTCAGGGATTTAGATAACACTATGATCATTGTAGAGCATGATGAAGCTACGATGAGGGCTGCCGATTACATTATTGACATGGGTCCTGGCGCTGGTAAACAAGGAGGAGCTATTGTAGCCACAGGAACACTGCAAGACATAATGAATTGCCCCCAATCAGTAACTGGACAGTATCTCAGCGGGGTAAAGCAAATCCCCCTACCCCAAAAGCGGCGAAACGGCTCAGGGAAAGAGCTGGTTATTAAAGGCGCCAGGGAGAACAACTTAAAGAATATTGATGTTCATATTCCTTTGGGCAAGTTTGTTTGCATCACCGGCATTTCTGGAAGTGGCAAGAGTTCCCTGATTAACGAAGTCTTGTATAAAAAGTTAGCTCGATGGTTCTACCGTGCTAAGGACAGACCAGGCAAATGTGACGGCATTATTGGCACCGAGCATATTGATAAGGTAGTTAACATTGACCAGTCGCCAATTGGTCGCACCCCACGGAGTAATCCCGCTACTTATACGGGAACATTCACTCCTATTCGAGAACTCTTTGCCCAGGTTCCTGAAGCGAGAATGCGTGGTTATTCTCCAGGGCGCTTTTCCTTCAATGTAAAGGGGGGAAGATGTGAAGCCTGCCAAGGAGCTGGTTATGTTCAAATCGAGATGCAATTCTTGCCCGATGTCACTGTCCCTTGCGAGGTATGCAAGGGAAAAAGGTACAATCGTGAAGCATTGGAAATCCATTTTAAGGGGAAGAATATCGCCGAAATTCTTGCTATGACTGTGGATGAAGCTCTGCTTTTATTCGACCACTTTCCCAAAATCAAAAGGAAGCTGGTGACTCTTCGAGATGTAGGTTTAGGGTATATTTGTCTGGGGCAGCCAGCACCCACCCTCTCCGGAGGCGAGGCACAGCGGGTAAAGCTGTCTACAGAGCTATCCCGCCGCTCCACAGGTAAATCCCTCTACATACTCGATGAGCCAACTACAGGCCTCTCCTTCTCAGATATTGCTTGCCTTTTACAGGTGCTGCACCACCTGGTAGATTATGGAAATACGGTAATTGTCATTGAGCACCAGCTCGATGTAATCAAAAATGCTGATTGGGTCATTGACCTTGGCCCTGGAGCCGGTGATGAAGGTGGCTATATTGTAGCTACAGGCACCCCTGAAGAAGTGGCACAAAATGATAACTCTTCTACCGGGCAATATTTATGTGGTATATTAACCAAATAGGAGACCTTTGCCGAATCTCTGCCTTCAAGGAAGGAGAATAAGGCAAAGGCGATAAAACAGGCAATCTGCTATCATGAGTATAAAGGTGAATAGAAAGGAAGCGCTCGATTCCATCCTGGCCAACGTTCAAGATGAGAGTATGGTGAGGCATATGCTGGCCACCGAGGCAATTATGCGCACCTTAGCCAGAAAGTTGGGCGAAGACGAGGAGGAGTGGGGACTTACCGGTCTCCTTCACGACATAGACGTGGAGCTAATTGAAGGTGATATGAGTAGCCACAGCAGACTGGGGGCTGATATAGCACGAGAGCTTGGAGCTAGCGAAGCCATGGCTCATGCTATTCTGTGTCACAATGAAGTCCATGGCATTCCTCGAGAAACAAAATTGGATAAGGCACTCTTCTGTGCCGACCCTTTGAGCGGGCTCATTACTGCTGCTGCCTTAGTTCGCCTCGATAAATTAAGCGGAATAACTACCAAATCGGTGATAAGACGCTTCCACGAGAAAAGATTTGCTGCCGGAGTTAACCGAGAGCAAATGCTTAGCTGCCAGGAAATCGGACTGGAACTGGAAGATTTCACCACCTTGGGCATCGAGGCCATGAAAGGCATTGCTTCAGCGCTACAGTTGTAGCAATTCCTTACTTAAGGATACCAATGCAGCAAGCTAGCAATGAGCGGAGTCCCCAATGAATTTAAAAGATAAGTACGCCATAGTGGGTGTAGGCTATACGCCACAGGGACGTGTTGCTGACAGAACAGCTCTTAGTTTTCATGTAGAGGCTTGCGCCAATGCTGTTAAAGATGCCGGACTGAAAAGAGAAGACATCGACGGGCTAATTGTCTACCGCCATTTCGAGCCATTGCAAGGTGAGGCTGAAGTAACATCTTTCCTCGTAGCTCAGCAGTTGGGACTAGCTCCCAAGCTGCTAAGCCAGGAGAGTGACTGTGCCAGAACCCAGCTTTATCACGCTATTTGTGCCCTTGAAGCGGGCCTCTGCAATTACGTGCTTGTGTCTTATGGGGACAATGCTCTCTCAGGCGGCCGCAGCTTTGGGCGCACCTACCACGATGACCCAATTTTCGGTCAATTTGGAGCTGCTGCTGGTTATGCCATGGCAGCTCGGAGAGCTACGCACCTCTTCCACACCGGTGCTGAAACTTGGAAGGAAATAGCTGTGGGACAGCGCAAGTGGGCTAATCTAAACTCAAGAGCTATGATGCATGGTCATGCAATGACCTTTGAGGACTATTATAACTCTAAATGGGTAGTGGAGCCTTTCCGGCTTTGCGATTGCTGCCTGGTCACTGATGGCGGTCGAGCATATATTGTGACTTCTGTTGATAGAGCTAAGGACTTGAAACACCCTCCCGCTGTTATCATGGGAATAGGCCAGCATCATCCAGCGTCCAACATCGCCCAGGCGACTTATATTACAGGCCCTACTGGTGCCAGGATAGCCGGTGAAATGGCATTCAAGATGGCAGGAATTACAATTGGTGATATTGATGCCTGTGAGATTTACGACTGCTTCACCTATACGGTGGAGCTAACATTGCAGGATTATGGTTTCCTTAAGCCCGGAGAGGGAAGGGACTGGTTCAAAGATGGGACGATCGCGCCAGGCGGGAGATTGCCTGTCAACAGCTCCGGAGGACTTCTCTCCGAGGCGTATTTCATGGGCCTCACCCCGCTGACAGAAGGAGCTATGCAGATAATGAACCGCTGCGGGGAGAGGCAACTTGGCTCCAAAACCCATACCAGAGAGCCTGAGATAATCCTGTGCAGCGACAATGGTGGGGTGCTCCAGAGCCACTCTTGCACCATATTGAGGAGGTTGTAGTTTCCTATGCCATATGACAAGCCTTTGCCTCAGCCAAACGGGGATACCAAGCCCTTCTGGGACGGCTGCAAGCAACACCAGCTACGGTTCCAAAGGTGTAAGGATTGTAAACATGTTCGCTGGCCACCATCCATAGTCTGCCCCATGTGCTACTCATATGATACGGAGTGGGTAGTAGCCAGTGGCAAAGGAAAGGTTTATACCTTCGTCGTCTATCACCAGGCCTACCACGAGGCCTTCAGAAATGATATACCGTACGTAACCGCTATCGTAGAATTACAGGAGGGACCACACTTGCTCACCAATATAGTGGGATGCAATCCTGAGCAAGTTGAGTGTGATATGCCCGTTGAGCTGGTATGGGAAAACATCACTGAAGAGTTCAGCCTCCCCAAATTCAAGCCGGTACACTAATTCCTTTATCCAATTGTCATTAAACTCGGTATAATAATTTATAGTCTCGGACAGGCAAAAGAGCATGTTTCAAACAATGAAGGCTTTTGGACCAGTCCCCTCCAGACGATTGGGACACAGCTTGGGAATAAACAATATCCCCCCCAAGATATGTACCTATTCTTGTATTTATTGCCAGCTTGGAAACACTATAAATATGCAGGTTGAAAGGCAAAACTTCTACAAAGCAGAAGAGCTAGCTCGGGAAGTAAAACAGAAGGTTAGAGAAGCCAAGGAAAAAGGAGAACCAATAAACTATCTGACTTTTGTCTCGGACGGCGAGCCCACTTTGGATATTAACCTTGGCAGGGAAATTGAGCTTCTGAAGCCCTTGAACACCAAAATCGCTGTCATTACAAATGCCTCACTTGTCTGGCGTGAAGATGTTAGGGAGAACTTAAGGAAAGCAGACTGGGTTTCACTGAAAGTGGATGCTGTGAGCAGGGAAATCTGGCGCAAGGTTAACAGACCTCACAAGTCACTGGAACTTAAAGCGGTTTTAGATGGGATGCTCCAATTTGCCAGCAGCTTCAACCGCGAAATAATAACAGAGACTATGCTTATTCAAGGCATCAATGATAATTGTGAAGAAATTGGAAAGATTGCTGATTTCCTGGCAGAGCTGAAGCCAGGTAAATCTTACCTTGCTATCCCCACAAGACCACCGGCGCAAAAAGGGCTAAAAGCTGCCAGCGAGTCGGCCATCAACATGGCATATCAGATTTTTAGCCAGAAGTTAAGCAATGTGGAATATTTAATCGGCTATGAAGGGAATGCTTTTGCCTTTACCGGCGAAGTTGAAGACGATTTGCTCAGCATTACATCGGTGCACCCAATGAGGGAGGAAGCCATCACTGAGCTTCTGAAAAAGGCCAATGCGGAATGGGCTGTGGTTGCAAGGCTGGTTGAACAGGATAAGCTCACTGAAACAGAATATCAAGGAAAGAAATTCTATATGAGGAAGCTCCCTGGTAGGAGAGAGCAAGAATAATTTTGTCTCAAGCTTTCCTTCCCAATCATATCAAAAGTCCGTGAGAGCGATGCCTGTCTGCCATTCTGAGCTCTTCGTTCCCTGTCACTCTGAACGAAGCGAGGAGTCTGTAACAGATTCTTCGCCCACAGGGCTCAGAATGACAGGAAGCGAAGCGTTCAGAGCTTCGGTTCAGGATTTTGGCCCACCGCAACGACAGCGAGCGAACAGCTTGTATTTGAGGTTACTTTCCTTATGGTATACTATCCTTCGTTGTCTGATACTTCCTCTGAAGAAGCTTATACTTTGTAGCTTACCAAAGCGGTTCAACTACACTGCATGCTCTTATACCTTTATCTCTTGTTATTAGCTTACAATGAGCACTTCTAGCTGTGGCAACTATAATTCGGTCTGGCATATCTGGAACTTTCTCCCTGCTGACCTCCCTGATTGCTACCGCAACTTCAAAAGTGATTGGAGCAACTACATAATTCACACTATTCTCTAATCTATCAATTAAGGCTTCGACTCTCTCAGATGGAATCTTTTTCTTCTCCGCCAAATATATAGCTTCGAGCAATGTTATCGCAGAAATCATAACGGTATCATCACCAGTTTCTGCTTGGTCAAAGATATGCTTAGCTTCTGAACCTAAAACTGGGTTACTCGACACATATCACAATAAAGAATGAGTATCCGCCACATAAGCATTCATGATATTGTTCCCAGCGTCCCCCACATTTCCTGCCGAGCAGCCCTTATGTCTTCCGCACTAATTTCAACACCCTGCCAAATTCCCTTCAATTTTGTGATTTGTTCCTCTTTTAATGGCGATACAGCTACCTTTACCGCCGACCCGTTGGTTAAATGTAGTCGTTTTTTTACTTCATCTGGGCAGGAAAGATGCCCATCCTGAAGGATCTTACCTTTATATTCAACTGCTTCCATTTGCGTTCATCTTCTTTATCCAATTCCGCCTAACGCTCTAAGCATATTTGAAGTCCTCCATATCACCTTCATCAATTGAAACTGCATATCTATCTTTGAGCTGCTGGCTAGTTATCTGGCAAAGAATCAGATCATCTCCTCCTAACTCGGCGATTACCAAAGCAGGCCTCCTCTTGGCACGTGTTAAATCCGAAAAGGGGAAGGGAACAACCACAATATCCCCTTTTATAAATCTTTCCAAGCTGCATCCTCCTCAGCTCTCAACCAATCTTTTCCAAGAGATGATTCACTTGCAATTGCTGTTTCCATTCTCAGCTCTAACTCCTTTGCCTCTAAAAAGCGTATGAAATCCAGAATCTCTATATGATACCGTTCAGGAACCTTCTCAATCTCCCTCAATATCAATTCCTTCATTTCTATGTTTTCCACCTCGCTATTCATTTCGCGTATCTAATCTTAAACAATTCCCGACAACGTTTCTCACATAACTGAAGTCGCCAAAGGTCAGCCTCCTAGAGGCTCAGCTCCTTTCAGTTTACTGAATTATAGCATTATGGTGGAACATAATAGCGAAGCTACAAAAGCTCCAGCGCCGTGACAATCTCACTGAAGTCGTTAAAGGGCTTACATTCGAGCTTATTTTCCCTGCAGTAGACTAACAGCTCGCCTGTGGCGAAAACATGGTGAGCGTATTTTGCCGGGGGAATATCGGAGTCGCCATTCCCAACATATATCACCCTGTAGCCCTGCTCTAGAAACAGCTTAATGCATGCCTCTTTCAACCCGTCGTCTAATTCATTGCCACCTGGCCCTATATATCGAACTTCGACCCCTGAAGGATGGAACTGCGTTTGTGCAGCATGTACCTCAATATTTTCCAAGCCAATTTGTTTTAATATTTCATGTATGTAAAAGTCCAGGCCATTGCTCACAATAACCAGACTGAAGTCTCTTTTCGAGCAGTAATTCACCAGTTCCTGAAAGCCATCTCGTATCTTAACAGCTCGAGAGCTCAAGCTCGAGAGCAAAGCCTTGCCCTTTATAGCCTCCAGCAACGTGGGTTTATCAACCTTAACCATGGCAAAGGCTTTGGTGTTGAATTCCCCCACCGATATCTTGTGCTCCTTATATTGACGCAGCAACTGCCGCCAATCTCCCTGAGCAAAGGCATCTAAAATGAAGAAGCTAGCATCCTCTTCAGTAATCGTGCCATCGAAATCACATTGCACTAAGGTCTTCATCATTAAAACCTCTATTCCCTTCCTGTCATTCTGAGCCCCGGCCTCTTGTCACCCTGGGCATCTCTCTCCCTACCATCCCCAACCCCGACCCCCTGTCATCCTGAGCGGAGCGAAGGATCTCTCGCGTTAGTCAGGACAGCGTCTGAGATTCTTCATTTCGCTTCGCTCCATTCAGAATGACATTTTTATTACGAGATTGCTTCACTTCGTTCGCAATGACAGTAGGAGAAGCTCGCAATGACGTAGCAGGCTCATAATGACAACCTACCATTAATCCGCGCCTTCCTGTAGCTAAATTGACAACTTAACTCCCACAGGGCAGTGGTCTGAGCCCATTACATCTGATAAAATGCTTGCCTCTGTCACTGAGCCTATCAGGTCCTCGCTTACAAAGAAGTAATCCAATCTCCAGCCTATGTTTCGTTCTCTGGCTCTAGTCCTCAAACTCCACCAGGTGTAATGCTCTGGCTCTTTATTGAAGTAACGAAAGGTGTCTACAAAGCCATGAGCGACAAACTTGTCCATCCATTCCCTTTCCATGGGCAAAAATCCTGATATATTTTCATTTTCTTTGGGCCGAGCCAGGTCTATTTCCTTATGAGCAGTGTTGAAATCGCCGCAAACGATGAGTTTTTCGCCTTTCGCCTTCAAGCCATCTACAAAGTCAAGGAAGGCATCATAAAAATTCATCTTATACTTCAGCCGCTCTTCGCTCATCTTTCCGTTAGGAAAATAAATATCAAAAAGTGTGAACTGAGGATATTGGGCACTTATAACCCTTCCTTCCACATCAAATTGCTCAATGCCAAAGCCATTCTCAACTTTGATTGGTTTCTCTTTTGTGAAAGTGACAACTCCGCTGTAGCCTTTTCTCTGGGGAAAGTTCCAGTAGGCATAATAGCCAGGCGGTTGTTCAAGCTCAGGACTGATTTGGTCAAGCTGGGCTTTTGTTTCTTGCAGACAAAGAATGTCAGGGGATTCCTGGTTTAGCCATTCTAGAAAGCCTTTCTTCTCCACTGCTCTAATCCCGTTGACATTCCAGCACAGTATCTCGATTTCTTTCATAAGCCTCGCCCCTTTTTAGAACATAGAGGCCATTTAATTTTGATTTCCTGTTCAATTTTGGGCATTTTGGAAACCCTTCACACCCAGATTTTTGTAGTTGCCTGATTTATCAGGCACAATAGCTCAATAAATTGAGCAACTACATCTTCAAATCGCCTTAATATACAGTGTTAGTGTAAGCAATTTTAGCGTGTTTTGCTAGCAATATAAAGTAGGTGTACTCATGCATACGATTGGTAACACATCGCCTTTCATGCTCCTGACCCTCTTTGCTGCTATAAATGTAGGGGCGAACCTTTAGGTTTGCCCATCGAGGCTGAAGCCTCGATGCTACACAATCTAAATAATCAAGTAGTGCTTGCAAAGAGAGATGAGCTTAAGGTAGGCTTGTAACACATCTTGGTTAAAGTGCAACATATCTTACGGAGGAAGTATGCTCATGAATGAAATAGGTCCCCACACTGCTTTTTATATTGTTGTGTTACTTTGGATAGCTAGAGTCATAATCTGGACACTCATCTGTACCTTACTAGCCTGGCTAGGAATCAGGGTACTGGATGCGCTTACCCCGCATATCCACGAGCGGGAAAGGATAGGAGAAAGTCCGATTTCAATAGGTCTGCTTATAGCTGGTTTCTTAATTCTAGTTGGTTTGGTTATCCACGGGGTGGTAACCGGCCCTGTCGTAGCTGGCGGTGGCCTACTGGCAAGTCTAATTGACCCCAGGAGACTGGGGTTGGTTGCTATCAGTTTCCTGGTAAGCCTCCTTCTAGGGGTAGCCTTACTGCACATCATGGATAAGCTGACGCCAAAAATTCCTTTTCTCAGCGTGGAGCAGAATCCGATCGCAGTGGGAATATACGTTTTTGGTTATCTGATTTTCCTCGGTTTGATAATGCACAGCGCCCTAACCATGTATTTACTGTGAATTTCTATGCTCAAACATTTAAGAGCCATTTTGCTTTCCCTAGCAGTTCTGTTAGCGATAATGCCTGCTTTTGTCTTAGCGATATCATCAGCAAATTTTTATGAACAAGGTGAAGAGATCTTTGATGATTGGGATGTGTGCCGCACTAATGCTGCCGGCGACGATGGCTTCTTTCAAGTCTCCTCTAAAACGGAATTTCACCCCATTATCCTGGGTGAGAGCTTAGGGGAAAATGCCGACAAGGCTTACCACTTTGGCCAGCAATTTGCCCGGGATTACCCTGACATTCCTCAAAGAGCAGAGAGGATTTTCGCCTTTGCCCGTGACAAGGTCAAATATACCTCCGATGAAGACCAGTTCAGCTTCCCAGAATTCGCTCAGAACGCCGATGAATTGGCGGCTACCATTGAGGATGAGAGCATAGCCTATGGCGACTGTGAGGATTACGCTGTTTTACTTGCTGTCATGTGTAAAGGGGCAGGCCTTCGCTCAGCTATAGTGTTGGCGCCTGACCACGCTGCCACCTTAGTGTATCTACCGGAATATGACAAAGCTAATCAAACTTTGTCGGTAGATGGTGAACCTGGTTGGGTTTGGGCTGAGGCTACAGGAGGAAACAACCCTTTAGGTTGGATGCCAGAGCGATTCATAGGCAAAAACTTGGGAGTCTACGAGGTTAAAGACGAAGCCATAGCTGAGGTAGAGCCACCCGATAAAACCCCCATTACCGTTACTAAAGAAAGTGGCGGTAGTGGAATTCACATATCCCCGTTCTTTGGTGTAATCGGGCTGATGTGGCTTCTTTCCCTGTTTCGCAGGCGCCGACGAGTGCCTAACTGAATCTCCTGGAGGTTACACTATTACACATTGAGATTAAGCGTCTGTCCAAACAAGCTTGGCGTTTATGGCTAAACGCACTTGTGTTACCATATATAATAACATGGCCTCCCAACCGCAAGCTAAAATCCTTATTAGCCACGAAGAGATAGCTAAGGCTGTCGCAAGGCTAGCCTCCGAAATCAGAAAGGATTATCCAGGGAGGCAGCTTTTGCTCATTGGCATCCTTAAGGGGTCTTTCGTATTTATGGCTGACCTCATCCGCCAGCTTGATTTGTGGGTGGAGGTGGATTTCATCAAGCTTTCCAGTTATGGCTCCGGTAAAGAAACTTCGGGCAAAGTTAAGGTAGTTCAAGGACTCAATACGCCGGTAAAAGGGAGAGACGTTCTGGTAGTTGAAGACATTGTGGATACCGGGGTCACCATCTCTTTCTTGCTTGATTACCTGAGGAAGAAAAAACCTGCTTCCTTAAAGCTTTGTTCTTTAACAGATAAGCCATCCCGGCGCAGGGTTCCTGTATCTATTGATTACCTGGGCTTTACCGTGCCCGACAAGTTCATCGTTGGCTATGGCATTGATTGGAATGAAAGGTTCCGCTATTTGCCCGACATCTGTTTTGTGGAAAATTAGACAATGAATTTGAAAAAACTTATCTCCGTGGCTAGAGGGGAAGCACCAGCGGATTTGCTTCTAAAGAATGCCCGCATAATAAACACCTTTATCGGGACAATAGAGCAAGGTAATGTGGCTATTTATGGCGACAGGATAGCTGGAGTAGGAGATTATGATAATGCCGGGGAAGTTATTGATTTACAAGGCAGCTACCTAGCTCCAGGGCTAATTAACGGCCATGTCCATATAGAAAGCTCTATGCTTCACCCTGCCCGATATGCTCAGACGATAGTCCCTCACGGCTCCTCCACCGTGGTCACTGATTTGCATGAAATCGCCAACGTCTGCGGACTCAAAGGCATCCGATTTGTCATGGATTGGGCGGAGAACCTACCCCTGGATATGTTATTCATGGTTCCTTCATGTGTGCCAGCAACTAATTTGGAGACATCAGGAGCCAAAATCGATATTGAGGAAATAAAGAAGCTTCTAGCTTACCCCCATGTAATCGGTCTGGGGGAAATGATGAACTTTCCCGGCGTGTTAGCCTGCAATGCGGAGGTTTTGAATAAGCTCGTTGCTTCAAGGGGCAGGGTTGTCGATGGACATGCCCCGGGGCTCGGTGGCAAGGAACTGAATGC
>Ga0315545_1001158_pt1 | contig 26413 bp, 24 predicted proteins | sample SalMarSW160210MG_FD_203096 | JGI IMG/M metagenome (GOLD analysis project Ga0315545, IMG submission 203096) | Salt marsh sediment microbial communities from the Plum Island Ecosystem LTER, Massachusetts, United States - Salt Marsh Sediment SW1602-10 ...
AAGTATTATAAGCGAACCAACCTCTTTATACAATGAAGAACTTAGCAACAAAGATAAATATCACACGCTTAAGCAAAGTCTTTCACTCCTAAGTCAAAAAGGGCTGATAACAAGCGGGTAGGTGCTCGGCCTGAGAAGGCTCGCCTGTACTCGAGGGAAACAAAGGGGCGAGGTTGGTAAGTATCTCCAATTGTAACCAGTACCGCAAAAAGATATACTATTTATAAACGCATTTTTGCAGAGCCAAATATGCCAGCCTTTGAAATAGTCTCTGATTTTAAGATGACCGGTGACCAGCCACAGGCAGTAGATAAGCTGGTTGATGGCTTGAACCGGGGCTTTAAGCGCCAGACGCTACTGGGAGTTACCGGCAGTGGTAAGACATTCACTATGGCTAATGTTATTGAAAGGGTTCAGAAACCGACTCTGGTTATCTGCCATAACAAAACATTAGCCGCCCAGCTCTGCACCGAGTTCAAGGAGTCCTTCCCCAATAACGCCGTAGAGTACTTTGTCAGCTATTATGACTACTACCAGCCTGAGGCGTATATTCCTCGGACCGATACCTATATTGAGAAGGAAATTGATATAAACGATGAGATTGATAAGATGCGCCATTCGGCTACCAGAGCCCTTTTCGAGCGCCGTGATGTGCTTATCGTAGCTTCGGTGTCATGTATTTATGGCTTGGGTTCACCCGAGGAATACCACAGCTTTGTCTGTAGCCTGAAGCGGGGCGATAGCTACTCTCGGGATAAGCTTCTCCGCCAGTTGGTAGATATGCAATATGAGCGCAACGATATTGACTTCACCCGGGGCAAATTCCGTATTCGTGGCGATACCCTGGAAATACAGCCAGCCTATGAGGAGTTAGCCCTCCGGGTTGAGTTCTTTGGCGATGCTCTTGAGCGAATTGTAGAGATAGACCCACTAACCGGGGAAATATTAGCCGAGATAGAGTCGGTGGATATATATCCAGCTAAGCACTTCGTTACTTCACATGACAAGCTGATGCAGGCTATTGAAAATATAGAGCAGGAACTGGAACATAGACTGAGCGAACTGAAAGAGCAAAGTAAGTTGCTGGAGGCGGCAAGACTTGAGGCAAGAACCAAATATGATATAGAAATGCTCAAAGAGACAGGATTCTGCACCGGGGTAGAGAACTATTCCCGGCATCTATCCCAGCGACCTGCAGGCAGTCCACCGTGGACATTGCTGGATTACTTTCCTGATGACTTCCTGCTGCTCATTGATGAATCGCATATGACCTTACCCCAGATTCGTGGTATGTATCACGGCGACCGCTCGCGTAAGGAGACATTGGTAGAATATGGCTTTCGTCTGCCCTCAGCCTTGGACAACCGCCCGCTTAATTTCCCTGAGTTTGAGCAGCGTATTAACCAGGTTATTTACACCTCAGCCACACCAGCCGCCTATGAGTATGAACACAGTCAGCAGGTAGCGGAGCAATTAGTCCGCCCTACCGGTCTTCTTGAACCAACCATTGAGGTTAAGCCAACTAAAGGGCAAATTGACGACCTTCTTGACCAGATAAAAACCCGGGTTGATAAAGGCGAGCGCTGCCTGGTAACCACCCTGACCAAGAGGATGGCTGAAGAGCTGGCTGACTATCTAATAGAAATGGGAATAAAGACCCATTATCTTCATTCTGAGATTAATACCCTGGAGAGGGTAGAGATACTGCGTGACCTTCGCCTTGGTGTTTATGATGTAGTGGTCGGTATAAATCTGCTCCGGGAAGGGCTTGACCTGCCCGAGGTGAGCCTGGTGGCTATTCTGGATGCCGATAAGGAAGGCTATTTGAGGTCAGAGGGGGCATTAATCCAGACTATGGGGCGTGCCGCTCGCCATATAGATGGGCATGTTATTATGTATGCTGATACTCTTACTGGTTCTATGACTAGGGCTATAGAGGAAACACAACGCCGCCGTCAGATTCAGCAAGCCTATAACAGAGAGCATAACATTACTCCCCAGGGAATAAAGAAGGCAATCAAGGATATTACGGAACGGGTAAGGGCAGTAGCCGAAACTCGTACCCCCTATGTTGCTGCCACTATTGCCAAAGAAGACATAGCTCGACTGATTAAAGAGTTAGAATCGCAGATGAAGACCGCCGCCCGAAACCTGGAGTTTGAGAAGGCAGCACTACTCCGAGACCGTATCATTGAGTTGCGGAGGGATTTTGAAACGGTGGAGATAAAGAAGTGAGCGATAATGAAGTAGAAACAAGGCAGGAGCGCCGGGAAAAGAAGCTCAAAAAGAAACGGGAGCGAATACCTAAACACGGGAAAAACCTAGCTAAAATATACATGGATGCTATTATGAGGAGGTTAAGGGGAAAGTGAGCGTTCTTGATGGTTTTTTTATCAGTTCAATTTCGAAGTCAATTGTCAAAAATCCCATTTTCGACCTATATTCAATGTGCTGAAACGCGCCTTATGTTAAAATAATAATAGTTTTTATATAAGCTTATTCTTTCTTCTTATTGATAGAATAATGTCCAATAAACGTCAGCATATCCTGCCACAGTTCTATTTGAAAACCTTCCTAACACCTGGGTTAGTTTATCGTCGTGGCAAACATGTACCCCATATAGTACCAAATCCTAAAAAGGTTGCTGCAAAAAGCTATTATTTTGGTAAGAATATCCGTCAGAGAAAAACAATTGATAAAATAAATTCAAATATAGAGAACAGAGTAGCGCCTATTTTTAGAAATCTAATTTCTAACCCAAGAGGAATAAAGTCAACTGACTGGATTGCCCTTTCTTTTTTATTTGCCAACTTATTTGTAAGGTCATCTGCTACTATTGAAGAAATGCGCACAACTCATTTAAGCTTTGTAGATCAGGTTAATACTATGTCTAATCGTATGATGGAAAGTTTACAAAAATCGTTGAGCGAAGGTAAGGATATATCTACATTTATAGATAATTCTTCGCTGTATGATGGCCCACGATTTACTTTGGAGCAAATGAATAATGAAGCTAACATAATGCGCATGAAAAAAAGTCAACTCTTTGTTGCGGAAGGGCTATACAGTGTAATACCATCTATTTCTGAGTGTATAAGAAAGATGACCTTTGTAATTCTTGAAGCTCCAAGACAATCATTCTTTCTTACTTCAGATAGACCACTGTCTCTGCAAAGTAGATTAACTGCCTCTCGGGTGGGTGCTGGTTGGGAAAATAATGATGCGCTTGGTCTTATATCATTGTGCCCTAGCCACGCACTTTTTATGCTCTATCACAACACTCCTAGCATACGATCAAAAATGGCAACTATTGAAGAGGTATCGCTTTTCAATCGCGATATTATTAGATTTGCATATGAGGAAGTATATAGTCCATTTGAATACTCTGATGCGTTTGATTGGGCTAGAGGAATAGATATTTTGAAAAAGAAGAATCCCTTCTCTTAACTTTACCCCTCTTCCCCTTTGGTGCTTTCCTCCTCAAGCTGTTCCATAATACCTCCCACCCAGCATATTGACAAGCGGTAGTATAATAGGCAGTAACTAAATGAGCAAAGGCGGAAATCGTGTCACTTATACCAGCTTTTAAAATAGGTGTATGGAATGCCTGGCTCTTCATGAGCAGCTTCCTGCTGCAATGGTTGGCGGTGGGTCTTGCTGGCAAAAGAGTATCTCAAAGAACGGGTCATCCCACTGACATGAGGCGAAGTAAATCAGACCAGAGAATCGGCATGGCGATAACGATAACTTGGGTCATCGCGACTATCTATTCAATTTTTCTGCCATTGCAGTTGGGGACGATTTGGTTATATATCGGGCTTGGTGTTTTTCTATCTGGACTAACTATACTTACCATCGCCACGTTGAACTTTTCTACGACACCACACGATAAGCCGATTACCGGCGGCGTCTATCAATACTCACGGCACCCGATGTATCTAGCCATGTTCCTGATATACATCGGAACCAGCCTCGCCTCCGCTTCATGGCTGTTTTTCCTGCTTACAATTGCCACTGTCACCCTGATACGTCTGGAGACGATACTTGAAGAAAGATATTGCCTTGAGAGATATAGCAACGCCTACCGTGAATATATGAATAGGACGCCAAGATGGATAGGAGTGCCAAAATAGGGCAAAGTAAGCCATAAGGAGGGAGACAAAAATGAGGATACAACGGTCTATTGAAATTGCCGCACCACCAGAGAAAATCTGGCCTTTCCTGGTCGAGCCGGAGAAGATTCTGAGGTGGTTTACCCTTCTCCAGAAATTCGAGTATTCGGGTGAGCAGCGCAGTGGCGTGGGCACCCCCTTTTATTACGAGGAAAAATCCGGTGGCCGACTTATGAAGCTCAACTATGTGGTTACGGAATGGGTGGAGAATGAGAGGCTCGCCTTCAGCATGACTTCCGGACCCCTAAAGAAGGATGACCAGGTATGGAGTATAGAGGCTACTCCATCGGGCAGCAAATTTACGCTTACAGAGGATGTGGAAATGACCTGGGGGATGATTGGTAAGATTATCGGAGCGCTGTTTGCCGGCAGAATGATAGGAAAGAACCTGGAGGAGATACTAGCTAATCTGAAGAGCTTAGCGGAAGCATAATAATGACACTTATTTTTCTTCCTCTTTTGCGCCCTCTTCCTCAAGCTGCTCCATAATGCGGGCGGCTCGGGGGTAACCGATATGCAACCGCCGTTGTAAAAAAGAGGTAGAAATGTGCTTGTGTTCTTGTACCAGTTGTTTGGCTGTCTCCAGTAGTGGGTCTTCGGGAGAGCCTCCTCTCTTGCCAGCGGCTGTGGATGGGACAAGCTCCTCAATCTTTAAAGAAGCTTCTTCTCTTTGCTGGCTACCCCAGAAATAAACCAGCCTCTCTGTCTCAGCATCTGAGACATAGCACCCCTGGAGGCGTTTAGGCTTAGCTTCCTCAGTAGGCATATAGAGCATGTCTCCTTTGCCCAGTAGCTTTTCGGCACCGCCCATGTCAAGGATAGTGCGCGAATCTACCTGAGAAGTAACAGCAAAGCTGACGCGAGTAGGAAAATTAGCCTTAATCAAGCCAGTAACCACATCTACTGACGGGCGCTGAGTCGCTACGACGAGGTGAATGCCGGTAGCCCGGGCAAGCTGGGCTAATCGGCACAGGATATGCTCTACCTCATCAAAGCCTGCCATCATTAAATCAGCCAGCTCATCAATAATTAATATTAGGTAAGGGAGTATCTCATCCCCATGCTTATTTTTATTGTAGCCTTCGATATTACGGACTTTAGCCGTAGCCAGCTTCTGATACCTCTTGTCCATCTCCTGATTAAGCCAGCGCATTACGCCCAAAGCTTTGTTAGTATCAATTATAACCGGGGTAGCTAGGTGGGGTATGCTATTGAATGGAGTTAACTCTACCCTCTTGGGGTCAATCATAATAAGCTCTACTTCATTAGGGGTATTATGTTGCAGCAAACAGCAAATAATGGAATTTAAGCAAACAGTCTTCCCACTTCCGGTAGCCCCAGCAATGAGCAAGTGGGGCATCTTAGATAGGTCAGCAGCTATTGCCTCACCGCCAGCACCTTTGCCTAGTGCCAGAGCTAACTTAGACCTGGACTCCATTTTCTGGAAGGTGCTGGTCTCTATTACCCCTCGCAGACTAACCAAGCTTAAAATGGTATTAGGCACCTCAATGCCTACTAATGATTTGCCTGGCACCGGAGCTTCAATCCTGATACTGGGCGCCGCCAAGGCAAGAGCCAAATCATTAGCCAGTGAGGTTATCCTCTCTATCTTGACCCTTGTCTTAGATACCTCCTCAAGCCGCACTCTAACACTTCCATCCCTATCCCTTTCCTTTATTTCCTTCAGCTTTCTATCCCAGCCTGGTTCTACACCAAACTGGGTAACTGTCGGTCCAGTGTTTATCTGTACTACCTTAGCCTCAACGCCATAACTGGCTAGAGCTTCCTCCAGCAACTTCGCTCTCTGCATATTATCGGCTTGACCAAACTCAACTTCATGAGACCTATCCAGAATATCAATAGGTGGTAACCGCCAGCCATCAATGGTAACTAAAGACGGTGATTCGCCGTATTTTCTCCATACCTCCTGAGCCACCTGCTTCAGGTCCTGTTGAGCCTGGGTAGGAGTAAGCAACGGTGTTACCGTCTCCTTCTCCGGTTCTATTTCAGGGGAAGCAGGGGGTGCTGCAGCCGTGGGAAATGATGGCTCTTGTTGAGGGGTTGGTGTAGGAGCCGGCCGTCTTTTCAACTGATTACCCAACAATGAGAAGAAACTTACTACCAGGCGGAAGCAAGCTTTAGGAGCCACTAAAATAGCGCCAATGATGACTAATCCCAGTATCCAAAGAATGGAGATAAAACCGTCTTCGCCTATGACACCTAGACCGAAACTACCCCCTAGATTAAAGAGGGCTAGTACTCCCCATATAGCCAGGATGAAGGTAATACCACCTAGCCACTTATTCCACTGATAGAGCTTCCAGCGACGAACCAGAGTCGATAACTGCCGCTTACTAATTATCCCTATCATAATTATAACGGCTAGGGCTATGAGTATCAGTCCCCAGCCAAACAGTCCCCAGACTTTACTGATAATACTACTAACCCATGAAGTGACTGCCGACCATTGCCAGAATAGCAATGCCACGATAAGGACGAGGAACATGATAGAGTAAAAAAGCCAGCTCGACCACCACTTCCTCGACGGCTTTTGTCCAGATTTACCCCTGCTAGTGGCTCGCCCTTTAGCCATATAAAGTCACACCTTTACCATAACTGGAAGAATCATAGGACGGCGTTTAGTCTGGTCATAGTAGAACTTATTCAATATGTCTCTGACTTTAGTAGTGACAAAACCCCATTCGGCAGGGCGGTCACCACTGCGGTCCAGGGCACGAGCTACTACGTCACGACTCTCATCTATCATATCTTTGGACTCTCTGGTATCAACAAAACCCCGTGATACGATGTCAGGACGCCCTACCAGCTTACCGGTTTGCTTATTAACGGCAATAATCACCACTACTATTCCATCCCTTGATAGCATTCTTCTATTACGGAGAACAAGGCTGCCGATATCACCTACGCTCAAACCATCTACATACACATTACCGGCACTGACTTTGCCGGTTATTTTCCCTGCCTGTGGGCTAAGCTCAAGTATATCTCCATCTTCCATCACGAAGGTATTTTCTTCTGGGATACCTATTGATTGGGCTAATTTTGCATGAATACTCAGGTGGCGATACTCCCCATGGACAGGCATAAAAAACTTCGGCTTGACCAAGCTTAGTAGTAGTTTTAGCTCTTCCTGACTAGCATGCCCATGGACATGAACCTGGGCTACCTTGTCGTATAATACCTGAGCCCCCTGCTTGAAAAGGTTATCCACTGTTCTATTGATTAGCGCTTCATTACCCGGAATAGGGGTTGCTGAAAGAATCACTGTATCTCCACGAATGATATGAACGTGGGGGTGGTCTCGATTGGCAATACGAACTAGGGCTGAGGTAGGCTCCCCTTGACTTCCAGTGGTGATAAGGACCACCTTGTTATAGGGCATCCCTTTAAGTTCATCAAGCTGAGCTAATATGCCATCAGGAGCGTTAAGAAAGCCTAACTCCAGTGCCATATGGACTGTATTAGTCATACTGCGACCGATAATTAAGACGCGACGCTGATACTTAGCTGCAGCATCAATAACCTGCTGAATACGAGAAACTAATGAGGCAAAGGTCGTCACAATCACCCTTCCCGGGGCATCGGCCATAACATGGTCCAAGGTTTCACCAACTACCCTTTCTGACGGAGTATAGCCGGGGATTTCAGCATAAGTAGAATCAGAAAGAAGGAGCAAGACCCCTTGCGCTCCCAGTTGAGCTAGCCGAGACAAGTCAGTTGGTTTACCATCAACTGGCGTATAGTCAATCTTAAAATCTCCTGTATGAACTACGGTGCCAACGGGAGTATATATGATTAAACCTGCTGCATCGGGAATGCTGTGACAAACAGGGAAGAACTCCACTCTGAACTTCCCCAGAGTTACATCTCCCCCGGGTGGTATAAGTTTAAGGCAAGCTCCGGTGAGTGCTTTTCTTTCTTTGAGTTTGACCGAGATAAGGCCCTGGGTAAGCTTTGTCGAATAAACAGGCACTTCAAGCTGGGGAAGCAGGTAGGGTAACGCACCAATATGGTCTTCATGCCCATGAGTGATTACTATCCCCCTTATTTTTTCTCGCCTCTCTAGCAGGTAGCTAATATCAGGGATTACCAGATCGATGCCTAGCATGTCCTCTCCAGGGAACATAAGCCCTACATCAACGATTATAATATCATCCTCATATTCCATAACCGTCATATTCTTGCCGATTTCGCCTAGCCCACCAAGAGGAATTACTTTTAATCTTGGCTTAGTCATAGTTTCAAACCTCAAACATAGTTAATTGCTGTGGCGGCTGCTCTTCTTTGATGCTTTCTGCTTGAGCCAGAAGTGATGGAATCTTAAGCATATCAGCCTCTATTACCTGGCGCAGACTTTGTTGGTGAAGAGCTGCCGCTGGGTGATACATAGCATAGTAAATAGTATCATCTCGCCTTTGGGCAGTGCCATGAATCTTGCTTATGCTCTTGCCGGGGAAGAACATTGCCATAGAATAACGCCCTAGAGTTACAATCATCTTGGGGTGAATTAACTCAATCTGGCGCTCAAGCCACTTACGGCAATTGCGTATTTCTGTAGGTAAGGGGTCACGGTTCCCCAGCGGACGGCACTTTATCACATTGGCAATATAAACATGCTCCCGCTTCAAGCCAATGGAAGCCAGTAACTGGTCTAGGTATAATCCCGCTGGTCCAACAAAGGGGCGTCCCTGCTGATCCTCGTGCCAGCCTGGTGCCTCGCCGATAAACATTATCTCGGCATTCTCTGCCCCCTCCCCTGGCACCACTCTGGTTCGGTATTTAGCTAGTTCACACTGGTGGCAAAGCGCAATTTCTTCATAAAGCTCACTCAGCGCTGACATTTCATCCCGTCAATTCGTATAAAAAGATTTATTAAACTAACTTTATGAAAATGTTAACATAAGTTAATACGTCAAGTCAATTTGACCTTGTAAGCTTGTTCAGATATACAGGGGATATTATGTTACTCAGAATGTTGTCCCCTTTCGAGATTACCACGTCCTTTATCCTTCATCCTTCACCAAAGGGTGAAGGACGAAGGATGAACCGAAGGGCTCGCAATAACACCCCCCTTTTCGTCATTGTGAGTCCTTCTGTGGAAGGACGAATCAATCGCCAGACAGTTATGAGAGATTGCAGTGCCTTCGGCTCGCAATAACAAGGTAAAAAATCTGCCTCCAAGGTATTATGCGAATACGTCTTGTTGACAGCATAGATGTGCAGTTGTAGACTTCAGACAGGAGGAAAAATGAGTTATTTAAACCAAACTGACCCAGAAATTAACCGTGCCATTGATATGGAGAAGAAGCGGCAAAAGGAAACAATAAATCTTATCGGCTCTGAGAACTATGCCAGTAGGGCTGTGCTTGAGGCTGATGGTTCATTTTTAACCAACAAATATGCTGAGGGTTATCCCCATCATCGCTACTACGGTGGCTGTGAGATTATGGATATAGTTGAGACTTTAGCTATTCAACGAGCTAAGGAGCTGTTCCATGCCCAGCATGCTAACGTCCAGCCACACAGTGGGGCTCAGGCTAATATGGCAGCATACTATGCTTTGTTGGAATATGGTGATACTGTTATGGGTATGAGCCTGGCTCATGGTGGTCATCTTACCCATGGGGCTAAGGTGAGCTTCTCAGGTAAGTCATATAATTTCATACCTTATGGGATTAATCGAGAAACAGAGAGAATCGACTATCAGGAGGCGGAGAGACTCGCCTTGGAGCATAAGCCCAGGGCAATTATGGTTGGAGCTAGTTCTTACCCCAGGATTATAGATTTTGAGCGCTTTCGGCATATCGCTGACATGGTTGGAGCAACGCTTATAGTTGATATGGCTCACATTGCTGGTATAGTGGCTGCGGGACTACATCCTACCCCTGTGCCCTATGCAGATGTGGTAACCTCAACTACACACAAAACGCTACGCGGTCCGAGAAGCGGATTTATTATGTGTCGTAGCCAGCTTGCTTCCTCAATAGATATGGCTGTCTTCCCCAGAATGCAGGGGGGTCCCCTAATGCATGTCATTGCTGCCAAGGCTGTTTGTTTCTACGAAGCTTTGCAACCAAGCTTTGTTGACTATCAACAGGCTATACTGGATAACGCCCTTGCCCTAGCTAGTGAGCTCCAACAACTTGGACTGCGTCTTGTATCAGGCGGGACCGATAACCACCTGGTTTTAGTAGACCTCACTGAGATAGGAGTCACCGGCAGAGAGGCTGAGGATTCTTTGGGAGCAACCGGCATTGTTGTTAATCGGAATGCTATTCCTTTTGACCCCCGCCCACCCCTGTTAGCCAGTGGCATTAGACTAGGCACACCAGCCGTAACCACTCGAGGTTTTACTAGGAAAGAGATGAAGTTAATCGCTTCCCTTATAGTAAAGGTAATTACCAATATTGGTGACCAGAATATTCAAAATCAGGTGAGTAAAGAGGTTAGTCAGATATGCCACCGCTTCCCCGTACCTGGAATTTATGACTAATGTAGGGTCATTTATAACCCCATCCCCTTTATCCCCTTCCCCTTAATAAGGGGAAGGGGAGGATTTATTTTAAGAGGGACGCCAGAGGCTGTCCAAAAAGCTACTACTGTAGCTTAGAGCGGGAAAATGTTTAGCTTCAAAAAATCGTGGTTTTTGGACTTATTAGACAACCTGGCCAGCCCCTCTTAGACTCCCCAATAATTGAGCCTTGAGGAAAAGATTAAGCTGGTCCACAATACCTTGGGCAAGTAAATACTAGGAGGTATATTAATGGGTAAGAGAAAAAATGTAACTATAAAACCGCCTACCGCAACGGCTAAAGTAAAAGCTTTCCCGCAAAAATAATTACCGTTAAGAACTTCTTGCGATGGAATTAGAAATATCTTGCCGCAACATGGGCATTGACAGTAGCAATTGCGTTGATTGGATGTTTTTACCGTGGCCACTAAGCTCGATATTCAGCATAGTGCTTTCTATAGTCCCCTTATTCTTAGGTTTTCTAGCGATTACAAAGCACACAATAACGGAAATAACTAATTAGTGAAGGGAATTTTTTTAAAGAGGGGGCAAAAGCCCCCTCTTTCTATTTCTTCCCCCTCCCTTGTAAGGAAGGGGGACATAAGGGGGTGGGTTGTAAAATATCAAAGTGGGGTTGCTAAGTAAATTTCCAGGGGGGGTGAGGTTGGTTAAAAATAATGTTATAATAAATCTAGATGAGTTAAAGATTTATAGTTAAAGGGAGGTAATAGTCAATGGATGAACTCAAGGTATTCACGGGGAATGCTCATCCCGCCCTAGCCCAGGGGGTTACAGAATATCTAGGTATACCCATGGGTAGGTGCGAGGTCTTTGAGTTCAGTAATGAGAATATCTTTGTTCGTATCCTGGACAATGTTCGTCAGCGAGACACCTTTGTTATTCAACCCCTCTCCTCCCCAGTCAATAAGAGCCTTGTTGAGCTGCTTATTATGATTGATGCCCTGAAGAGAGCATCAGCCGGTCGTATTACTGCAGTAGTCCCTTATTATGGCTACGGTCGGACTGATAAGAAGGACCAACCCCGGGTACCGATAACCGCCAGGTTAGTAGCTGACCTGCTCACCGTAGCTGGTGCTAATAGAGTACTGACAGTAGATTTACACGCAGCCCAAATACAGGGCTTTTTTAATATACCAGTTGATGAACTGACCGCTCTTTACCTATTAAGTAATTACTTTAAAAAGAAAGAGCTTACTGACCTGGTGGTTGTTGCCACTGATATAGGCATCTCCAAGCGGGCGCGGGACATGGCGAGTAAGTTTGATGCCCCTTTAGCTATCATGGAAAAGAGACGGGTGGGTAATGCTGGTCAGACGGAAACACTAAATGTTATTGGTGAAGTGGGGGGCAAGGTGGCTCTTATTGTAGATGATGAAATAGATACCGCTGGCTCTCTGATGAATACCGTCTCTGTCTTAGAGAAGCGAGGGGTTAAGGAGATATATGCCTGCTGCACCCACCCCATATTTTCTGGCCCAGCCGTCCAGAGGATAGCTTCATGCTCGGTTAAGGAGGTAGTGGTTACCGACACTGTTCCCGTCACTGATGATAAAAGGCTAGATAAGATTACTGTTTTGTCTATTGCTTCACTGCTGGGTGAAGCTATCCACCGTATTCATACCGGACTATCTATAGGAGCGATGTTTGAGTAATAACCAAAAAATGGTAGAGGTATATCGGGCAGCAGGTGAGATAGAAGCTCAATTTATTAAGGGCTTGCTGGAAAGCAGTGGTATACCTTGTCTCTTGAAATCTAATGCTGCTTTCTCAGTGCATGTGTTTGTAGTTGATGGAATGGGTGAGGTTAAAGTTATGGTTTTAGAGTCAATGGCGGACAAAGCTAAGAGACTGATTGAGGGTAAAGATTATGTTTAAATGGCTGGGTGGTATGCTTGATTCTAATGAGAAGGAGCTGAAGCATCTACAGCCAATAGTAAATCGGATAAGCGAGTTGGAGGCTGAATTTGAGCGACTCAGTGACGCTGAGCTTAGAGCCAAGACTGATGAGTTTAAATCTCGGCTTAAAAGCGGCAGTTCACTTGATGAGCTTCTTCCCGAGGCATTTGCCGCTGTTCGTGAATCTGCCAAGCGAAATATAGGTCAGCGCCACTTCGATGTCCAGTTAATGGGAGGTATTGTCCTTCACCAGGGTAAAATCGCCGAGATGAAAACCGGTGAGGGCAAAACGCTGGTGGCTACCCTCCCCCTTTATCTGAACTCCCTCACCGGTCAGGGCTGCCACCTGGTTACGGTTAATGACTACCTGGCAAGGCGAGACCCCTACTGGATGGGTCCTATTTACTATGCCCTGGGAATAAGCGTAGCCAGCATCTATCCTCAACAAACCCCAGACGAACATACCCCCTCCCGCCTCTATGACCCCAGTTTTGACTCAGGGGATAAGCGCTGGCCTCATTTCCGCCCTATCTCCCGCGCTGAGGCTTACGAGGCTGATATTGCATACGGTACCAGTAGCGAGTTTGGTTTTGACTATCTGCGGGACAATATGGCTATAGACCTAACCCAGCAAGCACAGCGTGAGTTAAATTATGCCATTGTTGATGAAGTAGATAATCTCCTAATTGATGAGGCACGCACCCCACTTATTATCAGCGCTCCCGATGTGGAAGCGGGGCAAAAATATCAAATATTTGCCCGCCTTGTCCCCCACCTCAACCGGGAGCAGGACTATGAGGTAAAGGAAAAGGAGCGCAGTGTAGACCTGACCGAGGAGGGCTATGCTAGTGTGGAAAGGATGCTCAGGCGAGAGGGGATATTGAAAGCATCTAACTTCTACGACCCAGCAAACGCTGACCTGCATCGCCATCTGAGAAATGCCCTTAATGCCAAGGAGCTATACAAGCGAGATCAGCAATATATGGTTAAGGATGGACAGGTTATTATTGTTGACGAGTTCACCGGCAGGTTAATGCTTGGTCGCCGATATTCAGAGGGGCTGCATCAGGCAATAGAAGCCAAGGAGGGGGTTAAGGTTCAACAGGAGAGCAAGACCTATGGCACCATCACCATCCAGAACTACTTTCGAATGTACCAGAAGCTAGCCGGGATGACCGGCACTGCCCTCACCGAGGCTGAAGAGTTTCATAAGATATATAAACTTGAAGTGATGGTTATGCCTACCAATAAGCCGATGATACGTGAAGATTTTCAAGACCAGATTTACAAGGATGAGAAGGCTAAATTCCAGGCAGTGGTGCGTGATATTGAGCAGCTCCATAAACAAGGGCGCCCGGTGCTAATCGGCACCACATCTATCGAGAAGTCAGAATACCTTAGCGACTTGCTAAAGAAAAAGGGAATACCATATGAGGTGCTTAATGCCAAGCAACACGAGAGGGAGGCATATATTGTTGCTCAGGCGGGACAGCCGGGGGCAACCACTGTCGCCACCAACATGGCTGGGCGCGGTGTCGATATTGTGCTCGGTGGCAAAGAACCCACCAACGGAGATGAGAGAGAGCGGCGGGAGTGGCAGGATAAACACAACAAGGTGATTGAACATGGCGGACTTTATATCATTGGCACTGAGCGCCACGAAGCGAGGAGAATTGATAACCAGCTCAGGGGTAGAGCCGGGCGGCAGGGTGACCCCGGAAGTTCCAGATTTTATGTATCTTTGGAGGATGACATCGTGCGCCGCTTTGGCGGCGACCGAATTAAGGGCTTTATGGAGTGGACCGGGATGGATGAGGATACTCCTATTGAAAATGCACTGGTCAACAGAGCTATTGCCGATGTGCAAAAGCGAGTTGAAGGCTATCACTTTGATATGCGTAAGCACCTGGTTGAATATGATGATGTAATTAACCAGCAACGTGAGCTTATTTACAGTGAGCGAGGAAAAGTATTAAGCGGCGCCGACCTTAAGGTAAATATCCTGTCAATGGTTAGGGAAGAAATTCAAGGTATAGTGGCAATTTACGATGAGCAGGACGTGGAGGGTTTAATAGCTGGGATTTCTTCCATCTTTCCCCTACCACCAGCAGTCAACGCCAGTGCCCTTTCCCAACTGAAACCAGATGAGAGAAAAGATAAGCTCATTGAGTCAGCCGAGGTTCTATACGAAGAGCGAGAGAAGGAACTTGGCTCAGATAATATGCGGATGCTGGAAAGACTGGTAATGCTTCGCACTATAGACAGCCTGTGGGTAGAGCACCTGACCAATATGGACCACATGCGCCTGGATGCCGGGCTAACTGGTATGGGACGGCAAAGAGACCCGCTGGTAATCTACAAAAACGAGGGATACAAGCAGTTTCAGGTATTGCTATCCACTATTCAGCATGATGTAGCACATACTATATATCATGTCGGCATCGCCACCAGGGAAGCTCCTCAGCGGGCACCGGTAGCAGCTCAAGTTGGCGCTGGCATAAAAAAACAACAACTAAAGGTTAGCGGCAAAAAGATAGGTCGCAACGACCCCTGCCCCTGCGGCAGCGGCAAGAAATACAAACACTGCTGCGGGAGGTGAGAGGAGGGAGTTACTTATGACACAAATTAAAATTGGTGTTGTTAAAGATGTTTGTCTTGGTTATACAGTATATCGTGGAAGTGTAAAGGCTTGTGATTTAGAGCCGGCAACATGGATAGACTTTTATAATAAAGAAGTAAATCCTCTCGGGTATCAGCGTCCTTTTAATGAGGTAAGGAGTCAGGCTGCTGCTAATTAAGCAGAAAATCCTCAGGCATTTTGGCCTGAATCAATATTAGCGATAAGAGACAATACAGAAGTAGATGATGAAGATGATAAAGTAACATGGGAATTCGTAACAGCACCAACAGGAAGTAAATTTGGAGAATTGATTGTCAATTACAACGAAAGGAGAACAGAGACAATAGATGGTCAGGTTCTTAAGTGGAGAAAGGCGTTCAGTCAGGTAGATTGTCAGCATAGACTAGGTAAAATGAGTGCGAGTGACAAGTATGTAACTGTTTGCATCATTCCGGGGATCAATAGGCTTGAAGAAGCGATTATCTTTAAGACAATAAATGATACTCAGAAAAAGATTAGTACATCTTTGGTAGACGCAATTATTCAGCTGTCTCAAAATCCATTTGAAGCGCCAGAGGTGCATTGGGCATTTGACTTAAGTAGAGACGTGGGTAGTTGTTTTTATAAAAAAGTAAATATGGAAGTACGAAATATAGCTGGGCAGGTATATTTGGTTACTTTGAGGACATTAAAAACAAGTGCGTCCTCATTAGTGGGGGGGCAAGAGATTCATAGGTGCAAACATGAATGATATAGCAGTATACGGTCAGTTCTATATTCTAATAAGAAGCTATTGGAACGAAGTAAGGAATCTGTGGCCAAACGAGTTTTCGGATATAAGAGACTTTAAACTAATGATGGTGCCGGGTATAAAAGGTTTGGCTAGATACGGTAGAAAAATATTTAAAGACGCATTTGAAGTAGGAAATAATAGCACAGACCTTACGAGTAGAATAAATCAAGTTGGAGCGCATGTTATGGATTGGAGTTCAACGGGGACGTTAAAAGATGCTACCGGGAATGCTGGTGCTAGAGCCGTGTATGAATTGTTAGTTCGAAATTACGGGGCTCCGTAGATTATTTAGTAGCTGCTCTGCACTCAGTTGCGGTGTTAGGGGAATTGATGTTTTGAGAAAAGTTATGGTGGATTAGGTGCAGGCTGACTCATGAAAAACAGTGAGGTTGCCAAGGTATTTCAGGATATTGCTGACCTTCTTGAGCTTAAGGGGGAGAACCGATTTAAAATTCGGGCTTACCAGAAAGCGGTTCGTTCCATCGAGTACCTTCCAGTGGAGGTGGAACAACTGCTGGCTGAGAATAGGTTAAAGGAAGTCCCCGGGGTAGGAGAGGCTATTACCAAGAAGATTACTGAACTGGTAACCACCGGACACCTTGGCTACTACGAGAAGCTAAAGGCTGAGTTCCCCAACGGGATTAGCACCCTGCTTGATATACCTGGCGTCGGACCTAAGACAGCTATGTTGCTTTCCAGCGAGCTGGGGATAAAATCGGTGGATGAATTGGAAGCGGCTATCATCACTGGTAAGGTGGCTTCATTACCCCGTATGGGAGATAAGGTAACGGAAAATATCCTCAGCCATATTCAATCACTGAGAAGAAAAGACCAGCGCATTCCTATCGGTGAGGCGTTACCTGTGGTGGATGAGATTTTATCCCGGCTTGGGCAGGTGCCTGGAGTTAGAAATCTGGCTCCAGCCGGAAGCCTGCGCCGTTTCCGGGAAACAGTAGGGGATATTGACCTTATAGGGACTGCCGATAATGCCAGCGAAGTAATCCAGACCTTTGTTAACTTACCCCAGGTCAGGGATATTTTAGCTAGCGGCATAACCAAGGCAAGTGTGGTCGTTTCCGGTGGACTTCAGGTTGACCTCAGGATAGTAGAACATAATTGCTTTGGCTCTCTACTCCAGTATTTCACCGGCAGCAAGCAGCATAACATTAACCTGCGGGAGAGGGCACACCGAATGGGATTGAAATTGTCTGAGTATGGCATCACCAATCTGGCAACTGAAGAGCTGGAAAAGTTTGCCACTGAGGAAGCCTTCTATGAACGACAGGGACTGGAATTCATTCCCCCGGAGCTGCGAGAGGGTCAGCAGGAAATAGAAAGGGCAGAACAAGGCACTATCCCTAGCCTAGTACAGCTTTCTGATATAAAGGGCGACCTTCATGTTCATACTAACTGGAGTGACGGGCGTGAAACTCTGGAGGCAATGGCTCTAGCCGCTAAAGACCTTGGCTACCAGTATCTGGGAATTGCTGACCATTCGGAGGGACGCAGCACTTCCCATGGGCTGGATACAGAACGACTGAAACAGCAAATATCGGAGATTAAGGAGCTTAACCAAAGGCTGGACGGTATCCATATCTTTTGTGGCACGGAGGTAGATATTGGCACTGATGGCAGCCTGGATATGCCCGATGAGCTTCTGGCGGAGCTGGATATTGTTACGGCAGCGGTGCATTCTAGCCTGAATCAGAGTCAAGAGCAGATTACAAGACGGATTATAAGGGCTATAGAAAATCCCAATGTGGATGTACTAGCACATCCTACCTCTCGCCTGCTGCCAGATAGAGAGCCGGTGGCGGTTGATATGGAAGCTGTCCTCCAGACAGCCCTTAGAACTAATACCATGCTTGAAATCAACGCTACGCCCAGCCGACTGGACCTCAAAGACATTCATGCCTACCGGGCGAGAGAGCTCGGGGTAAAGCTGGTAATTAATACTGATGCCCACTCAACCGAGCACCTAGCATTTATGCGCTTCGGGATAGGGGTAGCCAGGCGAGGGTGGTGTCAGCCACAGGATATAATAAATACCACACCATTGAACGAAGTCATAGCCCATCTGAGGAAATAGGAAAAATGTCAACCCAGGGCTTAACAGTAACAAGCAGGGGTAATGTTGAGGTAACAAAATATTTAGAGCAGGCTATTACCAGTGGTAAGCACTGGTATATTGCCTTACTCGAGGCTATTGGGTTATGGACTGCAGCAGAGGAGAATCACAACGGACGTAGTTACCATTACCTTATCGCTGGTGAAGCCTTTGACTGGCTGCTTCTGGCTGAACGCCTATGTGAGACAGTAAACGGTTTATTGCCTGAGGCTGAGAAGATTGCCCTCCTGTTCCATAATGAACCGCCAATCAGGCTGACGAAGGAGAAATTCAAGGAGCTTATTGGCAGCAGTAAGTATCGTCAATATCTCAACTACTTCTATGGCATTACTTTAGAGGAAGTTCTAATTCTAGCAGTGCAGGAGGAGATGCGAAAAGAGCAGCGGACTGTGGGCTATAGTAATGAGTATGATATGGTTAATGAGGTTTATCGGCGAATATATGGGGCTACTAAAAATATATTGCTTAAACGCTTCAGGCGAGAAAAAGGTTATCCCCAGCTCAAGCATATCAGCCTAACCGAGCTAAAGGAATTTACCTACTGGCTATTTAAGTATCGGCTAAAGCTGTGTGATAAAGCGAAAGTGGCTAGCGATACCAAAAAGGCACTAGAGCGTCTACGGCGACAGGAGTCTATTTTTACTTTGCCTGCTTCAATGCTCTCACCATAAGTACCGGCACATTGGCTCCCCGTAGTACTTTATCAGTAACACTGCCGAAAGCCCAGCGAGTAAGACCCGAGCTTCCATGGGTTGATATGGCAATAAAGCTGGCATTAATTTCATCAGCAACCTTGATAATTTCCTCAGCAGCATTACAAATTCCCATCTTGGTTTTAACCTTAGCCTTGAGCACAGCTCCTCTACTTCTCAGACCTTCGCCAGCCTCACCAAGGTAATCCATAGCTTTCTTCTTGATTTGCTCCATCGCTTTCCTCGTGTAGGGAATTGAAGCCCTTACCTCCCCGGCAACAACACTGGGAGTCAGTGATGATATTACCTGGAAGAGAGTAACTTCTACCTCTGTCTCTGGTGCCAGCTTGGACATTAAGTCCTCAATATAGGCTAAGGCAGCCTCACCTACTTTGGAACCATCTAATGGGACGACTATTCTCTCGTACATTATCTACCTCCTAAAATTTAATTTGTTGTTTGAGTCTTTCCAGCTTATCGGTTAGTGTATAGAGTTTCTGGCGTTCCTTATCAATTACAGATGCCGGCGCCTTGGTCAGAAAGGCTTCGTCCTTGAGTCTGGCTTCTAGCTGAACCACCTCGGCTTGGCTCTGCTCTATCTCCTTTTGTAGTCGTCTTCTCTCAGCCTCCAGATTAACCATGCTCTCCATAGATATCACCACTTCTGACTCTTTAAGCACTAATACTAGGGCATTTTCAGAGGCTGGAACTTCTCGCTTACTATCTAAAAAAGTAATCGGTCTTACCCGAGCTAGAGTCTGGATAGCCTGAGAATAAGGAGTGATGTCTAGCGTAAGCTCGCCAGCATAGATTTTTGCCTCAATCCATCTTTTGCTCTCCACTTTATATTGAGCCCTGGTATTGCGGATAGAATGTATTATTTCTATCACAGATTCTATAATTCGCTCTGACTGTGGGTCAATAGCTGCTTTATCAGCTTCAGGATAGTTGGCTACCATTATGGACTCAACCTGTTGCCAGTCTGACGGTAGACGCTTTTTAAGGTTCTGCCACAGCTCCTCGGTGACGAAGGGCATATAAGGATGTAATAGACGAAGCGAGGTCTCCAGAACATAAACTAAAACCGGAATAGGTGACAGTGCTCCCTCACCAATAGAGTGGAGACGCACCTTGGCTATTTCAATATACCAGTCACAGAATTCACCCCACAGGAATTCATAGATTTGCCTTTGAGCTTCTCCAAACTGGAAGTCTTCCATCAAACGGGTTACGCTTGATAAGGTACTATTGAGCCTAGATAGAATCCAGCGGTCTTCTACCGCGAGCAGGTCCCACTGAATTTTCAAATCAGTGCGGTTTGACTCAATGCTTCTGACTACGAATCTAGAGGCATTCCACAGCTTGTTAGCAAAGTTTCGTCCCGCCTCCAGTCTTGATGTAGTTAGCTTGAGGTCATTCCCCGGTGATGTGCCGGTAGATAAAGCAAAGCGCAGAGCATCAGTGCCATATTTCTCCAATGTCTCAATCGGATTAAGCACATTGCCCCTAATCTTGCTCATCTTCTCGCCCTTCTCATCCCGTATCAGACCGTGAAGGTAAACAGTGCGGAAGGGAATGTTACCAGTATCCTCCAGACCCATCATAACCATTCTGGCTACCCAGAAGAAGAGGATGTCATAGCCGGTTTCCATCACTGTGGTCGGGTAAAAGTAGCCCAACTCTTCGGTATCATCAGGCCAGCCCAGGGTAGAGTGTGTCCATAGTGCCGAGCTAAACCAGGTATCTAGAACATCCGGGTCCTGCTCTATATTGGCTGAGCCGCAATGGCGGCAAGATTTAGCCTCCTCAATAGTTACTGTTAAATCACCGCAGTCGTGGCAATACCACACTGGGATTCGGTGTCCCCACCATAGCTGGCGACTGATGCACCAGTCACGAATATTCTCCATCCAGTTGAGATAGACCTTGGTAAAGCGCTCAGGGATAATGGTAATACGCCCATCAAGGACTGCCTTAATGGCGGCTTGAGCTAAAGGCTGGGTATTGATAAACCACTGTTTACTGGCTACAGGCTCAATAATCACCTGGCAACGGCAGCAGTGCCCTATTGAATGGCTATATGGCTCAACCTTTACCAGAAGCCCATCCTTATCCAAGTCGGATAGTATAGCCTCTCGGCAAGTAAATCGGTCAAGCCCGGTATAAGGTCCGGCGTTTTCATTCATAGTGGCATCCAGGTTTAGTATATTCACCAGAGGCAATCCCTGCCGCTGCGCTACCTCAAAGTCCACCGGGTCATGAGCCGGGGTGATTTTAACTGCCCCGGTGCCAAAGCTAAGGTCAACTGCCTCATCAGCCACAATCGGTATTTCCCTGTTCACTGCGGGAAGGATAACTTTCTTACCCAGCATAGCCTTGAACCGCTCATCTTCAGGATTAACGGCGACCGCAGTATCACCAAGGATTGTCTCGGGTCGGGTAGTGGCTACGGTGATAAAACCATCATCTTCAGCCAGATGATAACGGACATAGTATAGGTGACCTTGTATCTCCTTATGCTCTACCTCAAGGTCAGAGAGGGCGGTAGCACAGCGGGGACACCAGTTGATAATCCGTTCCCCCTGGTAGATTAAACCCTTATTATAAAGGCGGAAAAAAGCCGTTCTCACCGCCCGGCTTGGTCCCTCATCCAGAGTAAAACGCTCTCGGCTCCAATCACAGGAAGCACCCAGCCTCTGGTGCTGCTGGGCAATAATCTTACGCCTGCTTTCCGCCCATTGCCTGATTCTCTCCTGAGTTTTTTCCTTGCCCAGTTTGTGCCGGTCCAATCCTTCTTTAGCCAGCATCTGTTCCACCACCACCTGAGTAGCGATACCGGCATGGTCAACTCCAGGGAGCCACAGAGTAGGCTCACCCTTCATCCGATGCCAGCGGGTCATAATATCCTCTAGCGTGGCGGTCAAGGCATGCCCGACGTGAAGCTCACCGGTAACATTGGGCGGGGGCATAATGATGACGAAGGGCTTCTTTCCCGGGTCTATCTCAGGCTTGAAGTAGCCCTTCTCCAACCAGAACTGATACCACTTAGCCTCAACCTTGCCTGGCTCATAGGCTTTTGGCATTTCATATTGAACACTCAATTCTTCTGTCATGCTTATTTTGCTATTCCCATGGTTTTTTCCCTGTCTGTTTCTCCCTGGAGGTGCAAGGCGTTGGTATCCTGAGAAACATGGGCGGCTTCCCGCAGACGCAGTAGTACATAAATTTAACGAACGGCTTGAGCCACCCTGCCCTGCCTCTGGCAGCAACACAAATTGGGCACTTTGACTCACAAATGTCGCCTATTCCTTCTACTTGGTTGCTCATTGCTACCTCCTATTGAGACTGGATTCAATTCCTTTCCCAGCCTCTTTACAATCTACTTACCCCTACCCCGCTGTCATTCTGAGCATCTCTTTTTCATTCTGAAAATCTCCTTGTCATTCTGAACATCTCCTTGTCATTCTGAGCGCAGCGAAGAATCTGCAGAGACCCTTCCCCTTCGCTTTCTCTCAGGGTTCAGGGTGACAAAAATGCCAAACACTTACCAATTAACAACCTCACCCTCTTAATCCCCTTTCCCCTTAATAAGGGAAAGGGGGATGATTTTCGAGAGGGGGCACATCTTCCTCTTATGGCACTCTGCGATAACTAGCTGCGGTTTTCATTACCTACTCCTTTTTCAACCAATCGGGGTAATTCTCCCCGATGCTATCACACAGCTTTTTCACCATTACTTGCACAACAGTACAAGCCCACTTAGCCTTGCTACACTTACACCAGTTTATCATTCCTTCAGTCGGACCATATTTCGTTTTTCGAATATCACCAAAATGCCCCTTGAAATGAAGAAGCTTGTTCCTAAGTGTATTTAGTTCATTAAAGGAACGAAAAGGCTCTTCGTTTTCATTAAAAATTGAAGTACAGCGCCCGTTACTAAGTTTGGACCCCACCGTGTTCCATTTACACAGCCAATCCCAGTACGGACTATACTTGTCTCCCAGTACATCGCCACGAGTGTTAATGTAGGCCTCTAAACACCCGTGCGCAAAAACCAAGCTAATCATTGAATCCTTTATCTCGGCTCGCATATCATCTATTGTTTCCCCCGCTCTATCTCCGGCTAGCATTGCATGTTCCTTTGCAATCTCGTACATATGCTCATAGACATTTGTGCGTCCTTTAATTTTGGGTGTTCCAAATGCTTCCTTTGACTCTATAGATTTAGGCTGAATTACAATGTTATCTTTGTCAGACATTTCTCATCCCTTACCGAGTGGCTATTGACAACTTCAACAAAATTTGCTATTCTTGACATAGAATCACGACGAAAAGCACCCTGTGAGGTTCCGTTCTTACAGGGGGTTTTTCTTTTCGAATTCCAATTTCCCGCGCAAATTGTCTAAATATGCTACTCGTCCTTTAGACGCTATATCTAGCAAATGTGAACACCCCGCTTTACACGGCGCTAACACACATTCCAGTTTATTTTTTTCGCGCAAGTAGTTCACCAGACAGTAAAAGTCCCCATCGCTGCTTACTATTATCGCCTTTTCGTAACTGTACAAGTCTATCATAACTTGTAACACTAACTCAGCGTCACAATTGCCTTTAACCCTGCCGTCTGGCGTTTTTAGAATAGGCTTGAATACTACCACGTAACCCACAGACTGCAAGAAGGTATAAAGAGACGTATTCTCCGGTATATAGCCAATGAAATAATATGCCTTACCAACGCCGTAATGCTCACTCAAGTATATTCGGAAGCGCCGGTAGTCTAAATCCCAACCTATTTTCTTCATAGTTCGATGGAGGTTAGTTCCATCAATAAAAGCATAGTTACTTAATGCTTTTCTCATTGTTCATATTGATTATACTACACTTTCTTCTGGACTATTTATTGAACCTCACCCCCTTAATCCCCCTTGTATCTTTAAAAGGAAAGGGGGAGAGGTTTGGGAGAGGGGGCGAAGCCCCCTCTTAAACTCCCCATTACTTCTGGCTTATATCATATTTACCTCTTCCTCTTATCGCGCCTCTGCAATAAATATCTGCGGTTTTAATGTTGTCCCCCCTTTGTCAGAATTCGATGCTCAAGTCAGAGTCTGCTCAATATCCCATAATAGTAGGAGCAAGTCAGATATTCCCATGAAGTCGCCGAAGCAATTCTTCCCAGAAAGAGGATTGCTCTTGCCCTTCCTAGTATCATCAATAACCAAATTGCGCCAATGAGCGGGTTTACTAGGCTTCCCATTCGCAAAAGTGAAACGATTATCGTGTGCACTAGCATGTCTAATATGTCTCAACAGTTCCCAAGCCGGCAACTCGATATTGCGATCTTTCACTGCTTCATAGGCGTGGTTGGCAAGCATCATACACAACGAGTATTTGAAGTTATCCAACGAAATGTGGCCATCTAATGCGTTTCTATGGATCTGGTATGGTTTGATGCTCATACTCGGATAGACCACGCCCGTTAGCTCAATAGTCTGGTCAGGCTGGAAATTCATAGGGTTGTCTCCATGGAAGACCGCCGGCGAGCCTACCACAGCAACCATGAAACTCGATACCATGCGGTAGAAAGGGAAAGTCTTCTTAAAAACAAGCTCGTTTGGTAAGTTCTTCATTTATCACTACCCCCAATGTGAGATTCTGGTTATCAACTTTCTTCCTTTACCCCCTTCCACTTCGGCTTATTCCAGTAGGGCGAATAATGCATTTATCGAAGTCCCAACTTACGTTTTAATCCTTTATACCAAGCTGTTTTCTGATTGTCTCAAACTTAGGTGAGTCCATAAGGTTAGCAGTTGCTACAGCAAACGGTACTTCTCTTTTATATCTTTCTTTCGCTTTCCGAATTGCTTTAAATATCGTATTATCCTTGTCATAGCATGCTATTTCTATTGCTGAACGGCTGAACCGTGGGCTATCAACCGTAAATATTTCAACTTCAAGACTAAATATAAAATTAAACAGGGTATCTTCATAAAGCTCATCCTTTTCCCCTGATGATATTATCTTATCAACTAGTGATTTAGCTTTAAGCTTCTTAAGTTCTGCATACGATGCCATTTTTTGATATGAAGTAAGTTCTAATTCTTCTTTTGAAACCGCCTGCTTAGCAATATAAGATATGGTATCTAGGTCAATTGAACCTTCAACAAAAACATAGGTCTGGGCATCTAAAGCACCTACTGTTGTTAATAGAGCGACCTCATCATCAAATCTATTACCATAATTTCTAGTTAGTTCAAGGTAATACTTGGTAGTATTTTCTGCTATGCGAACGAAGTTACTTTTAAACAAATCTCTTAATCCCATTTTTATCCTTTGAGGAGTTCCACCACCTTATCCAATATCTTGTCGGCTACCTCTCTTTTGGTTAAGAGGGGTAGGCTTTCTATCTTGCCGTCTCGGTCAATCAGGGTTACTTTATTGGTATCAGCGCCGAACCCGCTGTCTTTATCAGTAATATCGTTAGCCACGATAAGGTCAAGTTGCTTCCTCTCCAGTTTTCGCCTGGCGTTGGTCACTATGCCCCCACTTTCAGCAGCAAAGCCAACCTTGACGAAATCACCTTCTACTTCAGTTAAAATATCAGGCGTTCTGACTAGCTCCAGGGGCAGGCTGGAGGTTTGTTTCTTAATCTTAGCCTTAGCTACGCTCTTGGGCTGATAGTCAGCTACAGCGGCTGCCATAATCAGGGCATCGGCTTGAGCTACTGCCTTGGCTACCGCCTCCTTCATCTCAATAGCCGTTCTAATATGAGTAACCTCTATGCCTACTGGCTCTGGAAGATAAGTAGGGGCAGTAATTAGCTTAACTTCAGCCCCTCTATCCCTGGCTGCCTCAGCCATGGCATAACCCATTTTGCCTGAAGAGCGGTTGCCAATATAGCGGACAGGGTCAATGGATTCCCGGGTGCCACCAGCAGTAACTACAATATGTTTACCAGCCAGGTCGCCGCTTCTACCTAATACCTGCTTAATGGTGCCTATGATTTTATCAACCTCAGCCAGACGCCCCAAACCTATCTTGCCTGAAGCCAAGCGACCGTAGGCAGGGCCAACAATGGTAAAGCCTCTGGCTTTGAGTTTATTAAGGTTATCCTGAGTGATAGGATTCTCAAACATATTAGCATTCATTGCCGGTGCCAGAATAATCGGGGCTTTAGTCGCCAGTACCGTGCAGGTAAGCATATCATCAGAGATGCCGGCTGCCAATTTGGCGATAACGCTGGCTGTAGCCGGGGCAATAACCACAACATTAGCCGCCTCAGCCAAGGCTACATGCTCAATGCTGACCTCGAAGGCTAGCTCAAACATGTCAGTCACCACCGGTCTGCCGGTAAGACAGCGAAGGGTTAATGGAGCTATGAACTTGGTAGCTGATACGGTCATAACTACCTCAACCCTGGCTCCAGTCTGAGTCAATTTACTGGCTAGGTCGGCTGCTTTATAGGCAGCTATGCTTCCGGTTATGCCCAATAATATAGTTTTGTTAGCTAGCATTATTGTCTCCTAATTGGAGATAGTTTAACAACCTCACCCCCTGTATCC
>Ga0315545_1001159_pt1 | contig 26410 bp, 20 predicted proteins | sample SalMarSW160210MG_FD_203096 | JGI IMG/M metagenome (GOLD analysis project Ga0315545, IMG submission 203096) | Salt marsh sediment microbial communities from the Plum Island Ecosystem LTER, Massachusetts, United States - Salt Marsh Sediment SW1602-10 ...
AAGTTCAGGCCAACGCCGGGCTCGGCGGAAAACAATTGACAAGAAAAGCCTCACCCATCTAAAATAGGGTCTGGATCAAGCTGTGGCTATCCATAGCGTGGGCGGCCCCGTGGTGTAGTGGACTAACATACCAGCTTGTCACGCTGGAGATCGGGGGTTCGAATCCCCTCGGGGTCGCCAGTTCATTATTCTGTGTGACAAAGTCCTCGTAGTTCAGCTCGAAGAACGGCTCAAACTCCGGTCGTGGCCTCACGGCCACGACCATCTTGTCTCTCAGCCACACCTCTTCGAATAGGCACCGAGCCAACTTGTTCCGTTGCTCCGGAGTGGCCGCCTCCCAGGCATCCGCCACGTTGGCCAAGAATGACGCTAGCCTCTCCAGCTGCTTGGGATCATTGCCGGAGGGTTCTAGCGATCTCAGTTCCTTCTGGATCGTCTCGCGCCTCTGAAGGTACTCTTGCTTGGTGTAGTCGTCCCATTCATACAGCTCCTTGGCCCGCTGAAGCTGCCTCTTCAGCCGAGACCGCTCCTTCTCGGTGTCGCTGTAGGCAGCCTGTAATTTGCTCTGTGCTTCCAGAATTCTCTGCTGATAGTCGTCAGGGATGTGGAATGTCCTAAGGTACGCTTTCACCTGCTCCTCATACACCGACAATGACGCCGACCGCTGCTGGCATTCCCATCCCTTGACCCGGTTGTAGCAGCCCAGCCGTGCCTTACCCTTGACCGTGCAGGTGATGTGGATTCTCCCCTTGCAGTACCAGCAATAGGCGAGGCCGGTCAGCGAACAGATTCGTGCCTTGCCGGGGCAGCTATTATGAGCGCTCTTCTTGTTTCGCCGACGCATCTCCTGGGCCTCGTCCCATAGCTCCTGACTGATGAACGGCTCATGCTTCCCCTTCTCCCACTCCCCGTTCCCGTCCGGCAGATAGCCCAGGTAGAAACGGTTAGTAAGCATCCCTCTTACTGTGTCCTTGGAGAATGACCGGTTCCTCTGGTTTCCCGCCGTGCGATAGCCTTCGGCATTCAGAGCCTGGGCAATCTCGCGGTCGGTCTTGCCTTGGGCAGAGAGCTCAAAGGCCGCCACCAGGCCTGGATAGGTGTCCGGATGAGGCGCCGGTATGCCATCGTCGCCCTTCATGGCCCCAAAGGGGAGCAGGCCGCAGTAGAGACCTTGCGCCCTTCTCTCAGCCCACCCCTTCTTGGTCTCCTGGCTCAGGTTGTCAGAGTAGAACTGGGAGAAGGCTCCCACCATGGCCAGGAAGACCTGGCCGGTGGGTGTGGAGAAGTCCATCTGCTCGCTGATGGACACAAAGCCGACGCCGGTCCTGTGGAGCTTGTCGAAATACTCCAGGGTGACCCGGAGCCTGCGGGAGAAGCGGTCAATCTTGTGCACCACTAGGACGTCGTATTTGTTGGCCAGGGCATCCTCGATGGCCTCCTCAAAGACTGGCCGCTTGTTCATGTCCTCCGTGTGGGCAGAGCGGCCTTCCTCAACATACTCCTGGGCAATAGCCCATCCCTTCTGAGCACAGAACTCTCGAAAAGCCCGCCGCTGGGCATCGATGCTATAGCCTTCCACCTGCTCCTCTGTGCTCACCCTTGCATAGAGTGCTGCCCTCACCGTAGACCTCCTACAGCCTTCATCCTAATGGCCGTGATCAAGGATCATCTACATGGTATGCGGCGAGATCGTAATGGGGCAAGATATTTCTGGCAAAAGATTTCGCATATATCCCATATCTTTTGGCTAAAAGATGCGCAACTCACTGTCGCAGCATGCGTTCTGCCCAGCAGTGGCTATGACAAGCCTTGACCCAGGCGGTGATCCATGTGATGGGAGATGAGTCTAGGGCAATCGAGCCACGCTCTGGGCGGTTATCGGCTCTTCCTCCACCGGTGCCAGGTATGGGTCTGCCACCCAACCCTGCTGGGCTGCCGCCCACCACCAGAGGCCGGTGGAATAGATGGAGCCAAGGACGATCTCCAGGACGGTCCCATCGGGGAGACAGGCCCACACGGGGGCGTCCATGCCGGGATAGGTGCGAACGTTGAGACAGCCGCCTGTCTGGGCCACCTGAACCTCCTGGCCTACACCGAAAAGCCCGTCGTAGATGGGCGGACCAGGGCTAGGAGACGGTCCCGGTGAACGAGTGGGTATCGCTGGCGCCACCAGCCCCGGCCGCTGTTCTCCCTCGCCCAGTAGCTTGCTGACAAGGCTGTCGATGCCATCGGCCAAGTTATCTCCGATCTTGCCCCACGGGGGGCTGGGAGCCAGGAGATACAGCGCGACGAACGCGGCGCAACCGATGGCCAACACCAACAGGAGAGTCCGCATGACACCTCCCCTCCCTCCAACCACTGACGCATAAGGCTGGCGGAAGGTTCCCGGTGCCCGCCGTGAAGAAGCGATTTGGGGGAGGAGGCCATTGGGTGAGCCGCGGACGAAGCTAGGGAATGTCGCCAGCGGGCCTAGCATGCCCAAGACGTCGGTATCATGTCCCGACGTGACGATCGGTCCACCTTTGGCTGGAGAGGAGGCTTAACGCGTTTTCAAAACGCCCCAAACTCGCTGTTCTCGGTCGGTCCGCCGGCATGGGCAATGGGCCACCGCCATCGCCTAAGTCTCCGCCCACCGCGAAAGGTGTAGGTCTACCGATGCAATCACAGCGATGTCGTGAGGAAGGCCGAGGTGTTCTGGAATGGTGCCCCGCTGAGCTCCTTCCTTCCAAGCAGTAGCTCATGCCCCGATAGGATCGGGGCACCACCGCTGAATGAAAACGGCTTGCTGGCTGCAGGAGTGAGCGGCCAAAGTGTTGTGGTGGCACATCTCCCTTCCAAGGAGAGAGCGCGGGTTCGATTCCCGCTGGCCGCTCCAGCCACCCCCTTGGTAGCACCCCATTGACCGTGACGTTGGTCATGGTACGTTGGCGGCCAGACGGTCGGTCGGAGGTCGGCGACCGCCTGGTGCCGCGAGTCCGACAAGCAGTATGACCCGGGTGCCCCGGGGCACCACCGTCTGTCGCCCCGCCTGAGGCGGGAGCACACACCGCAGATTCCTTGCTAACGGGGCACCCGCCGGCCGTCCGCCCTATTTTCGTAGCAGCAGGTTGTCGCGGGTTCGATTCCCGTCTCCCGCTCCACCGCCCATTAGACGTTACAACGCATGCAAGGCGAGGGCCGCCGAAGGGCGGCCTCCTGCTTTTGAGGCAGGTCGTCGGGGCTCGCTTCGTGTATTGGCACACGAGCTCGGATCGCAATCGGCGGAGCTTGAGTTGCTGGCTCATCGGAAGGATCCCGGACTTTTAGTCCGGGGGTCGTGGGTTCGAATCCCACCCGGCCCTCGAGGTCTACAATTCGGGTACCCGCAGTCCAGGATCGACAGCCGGTAGAACAGCTGCCTTCCAGGCAAGTTGTTGGGGGTTCGATTTTCTGTTCCCGCTCCAAGCAGAACCAATTCGGACCGCTTGGTCGAAAGGCCGAGGTCCCGCTTTTCGGCTAGAGGTTCCCACGGCTGCACCAGAAGTGTGAATTGGCAGCCTGCGCCGACCGTCGCGACGGAGTTTTGGCAACCCGCCAGGATGAGTACACGGCCTTGACAACTGCGAGGCTGAAGGGTAGGGTTTTGAGCGAGCGCTCGATCGCCCCAGGCGGCCCTGGAATCACTAGCGCAGTCTTCGACCTCCGTTTCCGGTTGTCAGGCCCGGTCACGCTAAACTTGACGAATTGGGGCTCGAAGACGCAGCGAAGGTTTCCTACCCGTAGGGAACGTCATGGAAGGGGGTCGAGGATGAAAGTCAGGCATGTTGTATCGCTGCCAGGTAAAGCCACCCCTCTGCTGGCTGTTTTGCTTCTAGCCTGCCTAGCCGCTATCCCCCTGGCAGTGGCCTGCGAAGAGGAGGAAGAGGCGGAGGGCCCTACCCCTAGCGGCACGCCCGTAGCCACAGTGACCGGCACCGATACGCCAGCGGCGAAAGTGCCGGGTATCACGGATACGGAGATAGTCCTGGGATCAGATTGCCCCCTTAGCGGCGGCACGGGAGCGGTCTATTCCACGATCCCGCAGGCTACGGAAGCCTACTTCAGCTACATCAACGACACCCAGGGGGGCGTCTGCGGCCGCAAGATCGTCTACAAGATCGAGGACAATCAGGACGACCCGGCTAAGGGCATGGAGGCGGCGCGCAAGCTGGTGGAACAGGACAAGGTATTCGCCCTTGTCGGCTCCTTGAGCGATAATCCCCATTTTGCCTCTTGGGATTACATCAACGAGCAGGGCGTACCCGACATCTTGCTCTCCGCCGGGCATTCGATGTTCGGCGCCGACCCCGAGGGGCATCCTTGGACCGTCCAGATGATCCCTAGCTACAGGACGGAGGGACAGATATTCGGTCGATATATCTCGGAGAACATGCCCGGCAAGAAGGTGGCCGTGCTGTACATAGATGCCCCTATGGGCGACGACAGCCTGCAAGGGCTGAAGGATGGTCTGGATCCCGAAAAGAACGAGCTCGTGTCCGGGCAGAGTCTTGATCTCAAGGCAGTCTCCGTCCGCTCGGAGGTGATCAACATGTACAACTCTGGCGCTGAGGTGTTGGTCATCTTCACCGGGCCCGGGTTCGCCTCCCAGGCTATCAAGGACGCCGACCGCCTGGGATGGGACCCCGAGTTGATCCTGACCTACATCAGTTCCGACGACATGATGTTTCAGTTCGTCTCGCCTGAGCTCCTCGAGGGTGCCATCACCCTCTTCCCTCTCAAACTGGCCGTTTCCACTGACGACCCGGCTGTAGCCCGACACCATGACCTCATGCGCGAGTATGGCGGGCCCAGCTCCACCAACTTCAGCGTCTATGGTCAGGTGCTGGCAGAACTAGCGGTCGACATTCTGGGTCGGGCCTGCGACAACCTGACGCGACAGGGACTGATGAATGCCACCTTGTCTACCCAAGACTGGCGCAGCGACCTCATGTTAGAGGGTATAACCATCAGCTTCAGCGAGACCGACCGCACCGCCGTCGACACAATGAGGATGCTGCGGGCCACTGTCAAGGACGGCAAGGGGAAGTTTGAGTGGTTCGGCCCACAATACAAAGTCGAGTAAGACTCAGGCCAAAGCAGGAGCCGACGGTGATCAACCTCAGGCGGGGATGATTACTGTAAGCTTGGCAATAACCAGGGTGGAGTGTAGGACGTTGAGCGAGCGCTGGATCATAAACGTGAGGGGGCCATATGCCGAGAGTTGTCGACGAAGAAGATAGGAGGCGTGCAATCAGTGCCGCGGCTTTGGAGCTGTTCGTTTCCAAGGGCTACCGCGCCACCAGCACTCGCGAGATCTGCCGCGCTGCCGGCATCTCGATGGGCACCCTCTATCACTATTTTCGCGACAAAGAGGAGCTGTTTTCCAGCACTGTTGCTCGCTTCATGGAGGAAGACATACGCGCGCGGGCTGAGATTTCTGCTCACTTCACCTCTAGACAAGACGCTATGAATCTCCTCTACGATCGGTTTGTGAGCCGCTTTGCTGAGTACAAGAAGCTCGTAACGCTCATCATGGACTTTGTCGTCAACCACGATGCTACGATTGCTGAAGTAATGCTCAGGGACAAGGTGGAGACGTACATCCGCCAGCACGCGCAGATCCTCGCTGCTCACCCGGGTCGGCATCCCGGTCGCCCGCCTACGCTGCTCTCGGCCGAGGACGTTGCAGTCCTATGGGAATGCACCGGCGAAGGCATGTTTTTCCTATCGCACGCACTGCCTGACCGAGATTTCCAGCGCTATGCCCGGCTCTTCTGGACGCTGATGGCCGAACATCTGGAGGAGGGCTCAGCGTAGGGCAGCAGCTCTATCCGCCGACAAGGAGAGAGCAGGAGTTGGAAGCACACTGTCTGGAAAGAGATCACGGAAAGGAGGGTAACTACGATGGCGATGCAGGTTGTGGAGAGCTTCTTCGAGGAGGAACCGAAGTGGCCGCGCATCCCGTACGATGAATACCGGCTGCGCATCGAGACGGCGAAGCGGATTCTGGCCAAGCACGGCATCGATGTCTTGATCTCCTTCTCTCCCACCGACTGGTGGTACTACGGTGGATGGACGGACGTCGCCCAGATGCACACCGATGTTTGGCGCAGCGGCATGCTCGTTCTTCAGGATCGCGATCCTGTGGCCGTCGTCCACGGGGCGTACGTGTGGTGCCTCCGAACAACCACCCACGTCAAGGACGTCCGCATCTGGAGCGAGGTGAGGGAGTGGGGCACATCCCACCAAGAGTTCATGCCGCTCCTGCTGGACACTATCAAGGATCTGGACCTGAGCGGCAAAGTGATCGGGTTCGAGACGGGGCCCGAGATCGACACCTACCTCTCCTTCGACGAGTTCGTGGCCCTGCGCGAGGCCTTGCGCGGGCTGGGGGCCAAGGTGGTGAGCGCCGACAAGGCCATCTGGGAGCAGCGGATGGTCAAGACACCCTGGGAGATCGAGACCATCCGCGAGGGGTGCAGAAGAGCCTGCGACTGCGTACGCACTGCCTTCGAGGCCATCAAGCCCGGCGTCAACGAGCGGGATGTGCACAGGGTCTTCTGGGAGGCGGCGGTCAGGAATGGCCTCTGGGATACGCCCAACGTGGGGACATGGCTTTGCTTCTCTAGCAACCCCAGAGAGGCCGGCGGCGTCCACCGCTGGATCACCCAGCCGGTAGATCGCATCATCGAGTGGGGTGACCAAGGCATCAGTGATTGCGGGCCCACCTACCAGGGCTATCAGATGGATTTCCAGCGCTGCTTCTGCGTCGGCGACCCGTCAGAGAAGCAACTCAAGATCTACAATATTGCCAAGGAAACCTTTCTGGAGACCCTGGAGTCCATCAAGCCCGGCATTCAGGCGGGCGATATCAACGTGGCGGCCCAAAGGGCCCAGAAGAAGCACGACCCACAGCAGTGGCTGACCATCAGCTTCGTCGGCCATGGCGAAGGGCTCATCAACCACGAGCCGCCCTGGCTTATCGCCGGCGACCAGACGGTAATCCAGCCGGGCATGGTGCTGGCCGTGGAGGTGGGGGCCTTTGATATGATGATGGAAGTCTGCGGCGGTATGCCGGAGGACGTCGTGCTCGTCACCGAGGACGGCATCGAGAACTTGACGCGACACCTGTCGCACGACCTGTGGATCGCCAGGTAGGGGAGGCGCCGCCAGCAGGCAAATGAGCTTGTCAAAGGTCATACGGGCGATTTCTAATACGCTCATGATGTGGAGCATTCGGATGGGCGTACCCCTGCCCCCATATTCTCGGCGCAATGCCCTCATCGTGGAAACCATCGGCCGCCGCTCCGGTAGGCGCTGGCGCAATCCGGTCGGCTACGTGGACGAGGACGGCAGGCTTCTGGTAGTCGCCGAACGCGGCGCAGCTGCCCACTGGGTACGGAACGCGCTGGAGCGCGACGGGCGGCTGCGCGTCTACCTCCGCGGCGAATGGCGGGACGCTCGTCTCCGCCTCCTCGAAGGCGACCCCGAGGACTATCTTCAGCGCATGAACAAGCGACATGCAGCCTTCGTGCGGAGGCTGGCGACGACACCACAAGCGCTAGAGATAACACCGGAATGATCGCCTGTCCTCCCGCACGCGACGAGGGTGTGAGTGCTCAACAGCTTCCGGAATCTGTATGAGCGATTCTTGGTGGACACCTGGAGGTTTGACCTCGCCCCCCCAGGGGCAGTAGGGGATCGCCCGGAGGACCCCTCCGGGTATGATGTCCTGATTGACAATCCGGGACACGTGCCGGCACAGATAGCCAGGTGACAGATCTCCTGCTTCTCAGGCAGGCTCTCTAGCTATGTAGCGCCGGCGCTGAGGTCTCCCAACGAAGATTGGCCGTCCTTAGCACTCAGCCGGCGCTGCGCGACGTGTATCCGCGCCATAGAGCATCTGCCTATCACGCGGAGGGTTGACGAGACCATCGAGGGTTCGAGCGGGACTTTCGCGGCGGGTGTGTTTCCTCAAGGCTGGCTCAGAGAGGTCAGCACGTCAACGCCAAGACATGGATGGAGTATTGGCCCGCGGCATCTTGGGCGAATGCCCGCTACCGTGCGATAATGAGACGAACTCGTAGGCGTCGTGCTTTTCCAAGCCGACTAGGACTGGGGAGGGGACAATGGCTGGGATTACCACCGAAGGAGAGCGGCCACAGGATGAAGCGCTTTCCTCGCTAGCTGGTGCTCCGGCTCCGGTGGCCAGCTTGGTGCGGGCGTATCCTGGACCTGTGGCCTCCAGCGAATCGGGTTGGATCGACAGCTGGTTTAGGGAGAGAATCGCCGAGCGCTTGGCTGGTGCGCCGCCCGTGCAAGCCACGTTGCGGCTACCTGACCCACCAACTCCTGCTACATCAGCATCTCCACTTGCTCGCGCCATTCGCCTTCAGTCGGTGCATGCCCACCACTTCAGGGGCTTTCGGGACATGCCCACGCCAATCCGCATGGATGGAGACTTGATCGTCGTGGAGGGCAGGAATAGCTCGGGCAAGACTAGTTTGGCCGAGGCGTTGGAGTGGCTGCTGACGGGACGTTTGTCACGCCGGGAATGCGAAGAACTGGGGCACCCTAGCGAGCTGAAAGACTGTGTCGGCAACGTGTTCCGTCCTGAGGGTGAGGAGACTTGGGTCACGGCCGTTTTCGGCCTTGACGGGGCGGACGACACTGCCACAATCACGCTGCGTCGAGTGCTGAAAGAGGACTACGGAACCACCCGCACCTCAGCGTGTTCATCGGTTATTGTGCTGAATGAACGCGAGTTGTCCGACGAGGAGGAGCGTGAGGCTCTGGATACACTATTCGCGTCGGTGCCTCCCCTCCTGATGCAGCATACCTTGAGGCTGTTCGTACAGAGCAATCCCAGTCGGCGGCGGGAGTACTTCGAGAGGCTGCTGCGGCTGGATGAACTGACCGATCTCATCCAGAAGGCACTCATCGGCGAAGCTCGACTGTCTGACTTCCCTAGTCCCAGCGGGGGCGCGAGCTTCAGCACCTGGGAGAGGCTTGCATCGTTGCTACAGAGTGGCGAGGCGAGGAAGGCCCACATCGGCGTTTCCCGGACTCGCGAGAGTGATCTCGGTCGCCATGCGAGGGAAGCTCTGGCCTCGATCGCACGCGCAGAATTCTCCGATTCTCTGGGTGAGGCGGCCACGCTCGAAGAGGCCGCCGCCGCCCTCGTCAAGGCCCAGGCGAAAGCGCGCCAGAAGTCTCTCCCGCTGCTTGCCGGCCTGCGCTCCGAGAGGCAGGTCTCGGCCCATGCGCAGCGTGCAGCTTTCGTTTCCGGGGTTTGAACGAGAGCAGTGCCGAGGACCCGAATTGACTGACTTTCCGCTATCGATCCGTCAGGCCCTGTCCCGCTTGCCAGCCCACGACCTTCCGCTGGTAGAGGAGGCGGCTGAGTTGGGCTGCGATGTCTTCCTAACGACAGACGACCAACTGTTAACGCGGGGGCGTCCCTTAGAGTATTGGCTGAGTCTGAGGATCAGGAAGCTGACAGAGTTCATCGCCGAAGAGGGTAGTCGGGGTCGCATCAAGGGGTCTGGAGAGGCCCACTTGCTTCCGGACCTTCTGCTATATGCGGGGATGATTCCCGGGAACACATTCTAAGTAGGTACGTAACACGTTCGGATCTCCAAGGGCTACGGCTTCGACATCAACCTTCACCAAGATGAACATAGGCGCTGGGTAACTCTGGATCTACATGCTAGGGCGGCTAGTTCCCCAGTGGAGGTTACTGGCCCTTCAGCGATCGCCTGCTCCGTCGGCAGGAGCTCACCCTCGGCGCAGCGTCGGTGAGGCGGCGCTCTCTAGGCAAGGTGTCGGTCTGCACCCTGCAGCGGCCTCATTCTACTCGCAGCCGCGAGGGCTGCCACTGGTAGGGAGCTAGAGAACTAGGCCTCCCGCCAGCGCACTTCGTACAGCCGCACCGGGTCTTCGAACCCACGGAGGGCCACGTCGCCGCGGTCCGCGAGCAGGAACCCCTTGCCCGCCGCCAGTTCCCGCACGACGATGGGGGCCAGAATCTCATCGGGCTCCGCGTGGGCGCATATGCGGGCGGCCAGCTGCACGGCGGTGCCGAATAGGTCTTTCTCCTCCGCTACGGGCTCACCAGCGTTGAGGCCGATGCGTACGCGGATGGGCTCCTCCGCCGATTCGTTGTGCTGGGCGAGAGCACGCTGGATGGCGATAGCGCATTCCAGGGCGCGGCTGGCCGAAGCGAAGGAGGCCATGATGCCATCGCCGGTGTGCTTGATCTCGCAGCCGCTGTGGGCCTTGAGGGCGTCACGGACGATGCGGTTGTGAGTGCGGAGCACCTCCTGGGCTTTGGCATCGCCCAGGCGTTGGGTGAGGGTTGTGGAGCCCTCCATGTCAGTGAAGAGGATGGTGACAAGGCCGGACGGGGCAGCCCCCGCTGCGGCCTCCTCACCCTCGCCGAGGAACTCGTCGATGGCAGTCAGCACGGCCTCCGCCTCCTCCAGATAGGGCGCTAGCCACGTCCCCTCCAATACGACCAGGCGGGCATCCGGTATCCGGGAGGTGAGGTTCCTGGCAATGTCCACATCGACCAGCCGGAGCTGGCGGCGGTGAAGCACCAGGGTCGGCGACCTCACCTGCGGGAGGAGGTCCGTAACGTCAAATCCACGCACCGCTGCTGCGCACATCTGCATTGCTTCCTGCGTGATGCTCTCCCGCAAGAACGCAGCCGCCTGTCGCGCCTGCTCACCTGCTGACCATCCCAACGCAATGTGGGCATACGTCTCGGTGTATGTCTCCCAGTCCTTGTCTACAAGTCCGCGCAGTGCCCTAAGCTGCGGCGACAGTCTCCAGTCAGATGCCCGCGCGTAGCTGCCCCACAGCACGAGGTGCGACACCCGCTCCGGGTGGCGGGCCGCGTAGGCGATAGCCACCGGGCCCGAGTTAAGAATCCCGAACACGGCAAAGCTATCCAGGCGGAGCCGGTCCGCCACGGCCTCCAGGTCCAGCATCTGGGCATCGAGGGAAAAGTCGGTGACATCGCGCTCCGACAGCCCAGTCCCTCTGCCGTCGTATCGCACGAGGCTCCTCTTCTCAGCCAGGCGCTCATACCAGCGGCGGCGCTCAGGCTCCTGCCACTCCAGCTGGATATGGCTCCAAGGAAGACTCGGCATGTACACAAGGGGCATTCCTTCCCCGAGCGTCCAGAAGGCGATGCTCACCCCGTCGGCGGTATGGGCGTACTGGATGCGCGGCTCCATCGCTACCACACCACCTCGTACACCCGCTGGCGGTCCTTGATGCCCTTGAGCTGCTTGCGGCCGGCGTCGCGGAACTCCACCCCCGCCAGCGAGCCGCCCACGGTGCGCACAACCTCCGACACCAGGACCTGCCCTCCCTGCGCCTTGTCGGCGATGCGGGCGGCCAGGGTGACGGCGGTGCCGAAGTAGTCGCCCGCCTCCTCGATGGACTCGCCGGTGTTGAGGCCGATGCGGACTGTGATGGGCTCCTCGGCCGACTCGTTGTAGGCGGCAAAGGCCTTCTGGATGTCGACGGCGCAGGAGAGGGCCCTGGCGGCGCTGGCGAAGGCCACCATGAAGCCGTCGCCCATGCACTTGACCTCGTGGCCGCCGTGGCGGGCGACCTGCTCCCGCAGGATGCGGTTGTGCTCGGCGAGGAGGGCGTGGTATGGCTTGTCCCCCAGGCGCTGGCCCAGGGCGGTGGAGCCCTCGATGTCGGTGAAGAGGATGGTGACGGTGCCCTGCTCGTCGGAGTGGCGGGCCAGGTTGGGGGCATCGGCCAGAGCCGACGGCAGGATCTGCTCGATGGTGGAGCGTATGGTTCTCTTTGCCCTGGGTGGGGGAGTCAGGCCGGGCGCTACCTTCTCCTGGGCCTGCACCTTGACGGCGAGGACCTTCTCAGCCCTCTGGGGCAGGCCCATGTCCTGGTAGAGCTGGAGGGCTTCGTTGAGCATGGCGGTGGCGGCCTCGGTGTCGTCGGGGGCGTCTCTGGCCAGGCGCATCTTGGCGTAGGCCAGGAGGGTGGCTGCCAGCTCCAGGCGGTAGCCCAGGCGCCGGGCCAGGGTGAGGGCTTTCTCGAAGTAGGTGGCGGCCTTGTCCCAGCGCCTGCGGACGGCGTCCAGCATGGCGATAACGCGAGGAACGAGATAGGGCAAAACGAACTCTATGCCTCGTCCATTGAGCTCGCGCAGACGCTGGTAGCAGGCGTCGAGACCCTCTGTCTCGTCGAGCTCGGCAAGGGCCTCCCCACAGGCGAGCAGGATACCCGCCCCTCCCACCGTGAGCGGCTCCTCGAACGGCCATTGGGGGCGGTCAGCGAGGAGCTTCCGGGCAGAGGCCGTATCGCCTTTCTCAAGGGAGAGGCGGATCCGCCCGGGCCAGGAGCCGGCCAGGAACGCAGCCCTCTCCGCTGCTTCGTAGGCGGCCTGCAGGGCCGCCAGGCGAGCCTCGGCCTGGTCGTAGCGCCGCGTTAGCGTCATGAGCGCCGCAGAGCACTCCAAGACAAGCGGCATAACCCCGAAGATCCGCATCTCGGAGGCCAGGGTGAGCACCTCCTCGCCGATACGCTCCGCCTCCACCAGGTCTCCGGCCAGAAGACGCTGCCGTGCGACGTTGAGGGCGGCCAAGTAGGCGGGCTGGAACGAGAGGCGCTGCTCGGAGAGCCGACGCAGCTCCGCCCACTCAGGGCCACCGGCCGCCACTTGTCCCTGCTCGGTCGCCGAATACAGGCTCGGGAGTCTCGGGTGGCAGGCCTGGGCCACTTCGCCCGCCGCTTCGTAGCCGGCCGCAGCGCGGTCGCCGGCCTCCCGGGCTTTCTGGGGGAAGCATGCAAAGTAGTAGAGCCAGGCGATGCCATTGAACAGTTCGCCGAGTGTCCAGGGGTCGGTGACCTGCTCTGCCAGGGACTCCGCCTCGGCCACCTCCTCGAACACCGTGCCGAAGCGGTGGAGGCACAGCGAGTCCATGGCGTGATAAGCGAGCAGCATGGCCCGTTCTGCCCGGTCGGCCGGGCCGACCAGCTCCAGCCCCTTTTCGACGAAGCGCAGGCCTCGCTGCAACTGCCCCTGCCAGGCAAGGAACCCAGCGAGATTGCTGTAGGCGCTAGCCGCCCCGGCCACATCGCCCGCCCCTTCGAACTCCCGCGCCGCCTCTTCGTAGGTTTGGATCATCCCCTCGAAGTCGCCGGCACCCCGTTGAGCCCTTGCCAACTCCCACAGCAGGGCCGCCCTTTCTCCCTGGGACATGCCCACGGCATCCGCCAGCTCGAGGCCGGAGCGATAGAGAGGAACCGCCTCAGCGAGCGCATAGGCAGCCAGCGCCTGCTGAGCAGCCTTCACCGTCCACCGGTAGGCCGTCTCCACGGGGGCGCCCTCGCCCGCCTCCCGGTAGTGATAGGCCAGCTCGGCCGCATAGTCCTCCAGGCGCTCGGGGTAGGCCTCCTCCAGGGCGTGGGCAGCCCGCAGGTGCAGCCGCTCCCGCCGGGGAGCGCTGAGGCGGGCGTGCAGGTTCTCCCGCAGAAGGGTGCTGGTGAACTGATAGTAGGTGCGTCTCTCCTGGCGCTGCTCCCTCACCACCTGGGCGGCCAGGGCCTCCTCCACCGACCGCAGGGTGAGCTCTTCGTCCAGCTCAGCGACCCGCTGAGCCAACGAAAGGCTGAAGCGGCGGCCGAGCACGGCGCCCACCTGGAGCAGGCGACGGCACTCCTCCGACAGGCCGCTCAGCCTGCGCTCCATGACGTCCCGCACGCTCTCGGGCAGGCCGATGTCGGAGATGGGGGCCTTGCTGGTCCACTGCCCCTGCTCCTGATAGAGGACCTCCGTCTCGATGAGGTGCTTGAGGGTCTCCTGGACGAAGAAGGGGTTGCCCTCGGTCTCCTGGTGGAGGGCGAGGACCAGGGCGCGGGGGACCTCCTGCTCGGCCAGGACGGTGACGAGCTCCCCGACCTCGGACTCCCGCAGGCCTTTGAGGGGGAGCTCCCAGAAGCCGGACTCCCTTCTAAGGTGGGGCAGAGCCTCCCTGAGGGGGTGGCTGGGCTCCAGCTCCGCCTCCCGGCAGGAGATGGCCAGCAGCAGCCTGCCGCCGGCCAGGCGTCGGGCCAGGTGCTGCAGCAGGGAGCAGGAGCCCTTGTCCGCCCACTGGAGGTCCTCCAGCACCAGCAGCAGGGGAGCAGACGTAGAGGCGTTCTTGAGGAACTCGGTCACTTCCTGGAAGAGGCGGTAGGCCTCGGCCTCCGCTGCTACGGGAGGGGGCTCCGGAAGGTCGGGCAGCTTCGCCTTCAGCTCCGGCACCAGGGGGGCGAGCACCGAGCTTCCCTCGGTCACCGCCTGGCGCAGGGTCTGCACCGACGTGCGGGAGACGTAGTCCTGCAGGGCCTCGGCGAAGGGGCCGTAGGGTAGCCTGGCTTCCCCCTCGTAGGCGGCGCCCCAGAGTACATGGGCCCCCCGCAGCCTGGCGTAGGTGGCGAACTCCTGAAGAAGGCGGGTCTTGCCGATGCCGGCGTCGCCCACCACCATGGCCACCGACCCCAGGCCGGAGAAGGCGTCGGCCAGCCTCTCCCTGAGCTGCTCCATCTCCCTTTCTCGCCCCACGAAGGTGCCCCAGGCTACTCGGCCGATGGGAGTGACGGCAGGAAGCTCGGCGGGGGCCACCACCTCGCCCTGCTCGACCTGCTCGCGCAGGGCTTGCACCACAGCCAGGACCTCGTCAGCGGAGGAGGGCCTGTCCTCGGGGTTCTTGGCCAGGAGCTTGAGGATGAGGTCGTTGAGGGCAGGGGGTAGCGATGGGTTGTGGAAGGAGGGGGCCACCGGGGGCGTATTCAGGTGCTGGGAGATGACGGCCACCGGGTCATGGCCGGAGAAGGGTGGTCGGCCGCAGGTCATCTCGTAGAGCGTAGCCCCCAGGCCGTAGAGGTCGCTTCTGGCGTCGACCTTGCCGCCCAGGGCCTGCTCGGGGGGCATGTAGGCCACGGTGCCCACCATCATGCCGGCCTGGGTGAGGCGGGAGAGGTCGATGGCCACCGCCAGGCCGAAGTCGCCCAGCCTGGCGATAGCTTGCCCTGAGCTTGTCGAGGGGTCGGCGGTGAGCCAGATGTTGCCCGGCTTCACGTCGCGGTGGATGATGCCTCGGTCGTGGGCATGCTGCAAGGCCTGGCAGACCTCGGCGGCTATCTGGAGGGACTGGTCGATGGGAAGCCGGTGGTCGGGGGACTGGTCCACGATGTCCAGCACTGAGCCGCCCTCCATGAACTCCTGGATGATGTAGGGCTGGCGGTTCTCGTCGCCGATGTCGTGGACGGTAACGATGTGCGGATGGGACCCGAGGCGGCCCATGGCCTGGGCCTCGCGGCGGACGCGGGCCAGGCCGGAGGCGTCCAGGCCCTCGGTCTTGATCAGGGAGAAGGCCACGTCGCGGTCGAGGCGGGTGGGCGGTATGGGCGTCTCGAGCGACGCAGCACAAGACATACAGAAGCGAGCTTCTGGGGGAGCCTCGGCGCCGCAAGCGGAACAGACGCGCTTGAGGGCCTCCGCGCAAGACATGCAGAAGCGAGCTTCCGCCGGGTTGTCGTGGCCGCAGGATGAACAAATCACCGTTCCGCCCCCGATCTATGCGTCTCGGAGCAGGGCAATTGTGCGTGAAAGCAGCGGCCTTGTCAACGTGGCCGGGGTAGGCCCGCCACCTGGACTAGGGCAAGGCCGACTACCACGAACCAGACTACGAAGTCTTAGTGTGCTCTCAAGCACGCTGGGTAGTGGAGGTTCTAGGAAGAAGGCCAGCTCTCCTGCTCCATCGGCAGGAGCTCACCCTCGACGCAGGATGGGTGAGGCGGCACCCTCGACCAAGGTCGGACAGGTGGACAGCCATTCTTCGAAGCGCCGGAATCACCTTTATCTTCTCCGGCGGCAGCAAGGACACGATCCACACTCAGTGTGCGGTCCCATGAGGCAGAAGTCTCGATGAGCGTCAGGGGCGAATGCGTTTCCTGATCTCGCGTTCGTAGTCTGGGAAGTAGCGCGAAATTACCGTGATCTCGAACTCGCGGAGGATGGATTCTTTAGGCTCGCGTTCCAGGAGGAACTCAAACGATCTCCGCACAAGCTCCTCTGGAGTGCACGCCTCGCTGGTCAGCTGGCGGTAGGTGTTGCGGGTCATAGTGACGCGGTGGCTAGTTTGGCCGCCGCCCTCTGACACAGTCACCTGGAAGGCCCAGCCTTCACCCTCAGGCGTCGTTCGCACGTCTATCTGCGCCACTTGGCACCTCCCAGTGTCAGAAGCCTTATAGGGTCTTCGAGTACGACCCTCACTACCAGCGTTACTCCCACCCCATCGCCACCACGAGCCTCACGACGGTGTTGACGGGTACTGGGCCAAGTACGGGGTCTGTGCTGCCCTTCGGGCCACCTAGGCCGAGGGCGAGGACGGCTGGGGGCTAGTCTTCTGTGCCGTATGCAGTTGTTATCAGTAGTCTAGCCAGGTCTCCAAGAGGGTGCAAGCCCCGCTGTTTGTTTTCGCCCTCCACCTTCACTTGACACGCGGTTTGTGCGGTTACTCCTTTGCGGACCTTTGTCCGGTGTTGCTGCCTAGATTGGCCAGCAAAATGCCAACAGCGTGGAAGCCAGGCAGGTTTGCTGGAGCCTCTCCCTACGCACGCCGGAACGGCATGCCAGCTGAGACGAAGGCCGCTTCAAGCCTATCCATCGCGGCACCGCGTAGCTTCTCTAGCTTGGCCTGCAAGTCCTGTAGCTCTTGGTCGGTCAGAACAGCAGACAGTTCCTCGGCAAGGCGATTGACGACGGGGAAGGCCTCAGCAAACTTCTGCTCGCCCTTTTCGGTCAGGCGAACCCATGTCTTGCGGCGATCACTCTTGTCAAAGACCCTCTCCACCAGTCCCGGCTCTTCCACCCTGTCCACCAGCCCAGTTATGGTCTGGCTGGCCTTGACCATGGCTTGCCCTATCTCGCCGGTGGTGATCGGCCCGTCCCCCTTCTTCAGGACAGCGAGAAGATGGAGCTGGGGGAGAGAAAGACCGTGCGGCAGAAGAGCCAACTCGGTCAGCTTGAAGATGGCGTTGTAGGCCTTATAGATCGTTATCCATTCAGGTAGGCCCCTGGCGCCCTCAAGCTTGGCCTTCCCTTTCTGTTGCTGTCTTGTCGTCATCAGAGGTGTCCTCCCTCCTCTTGTGCCTTTTGTGCGGATAGTGGCCCCATCCTACTCGCAGCCGCGAGGGTTGGCAAGGGTATGCTGGGAGAATAGGTGTCGCGGCGGCGTAGCGCACTCTGATAAGATGGCCTTCGTGAACACGACGATCACAGCGGTTATTCTGGTTATTGTGGGGCTCCTTAGCGGCGTGCTGGGCAGCGCGTTAGGGCCCATTGTTAACCATCACCTGCGCCGCCGTGAGCGCGAGGAAGAGCGCGAGCGCGAAATCCATAGAGAGCTGCGGCAGATGATAGAGGAGAGGCTGGACGACTGCGGGCGACTCCTTGGGGCTGCTTTCCGCATCCATGCCGATGTGCGCTTCCTCAGATCCTCACCGCTGGACGCCTACAATCGCTCCGTAGCTCGGCGATTGGAGGAGTCAAGGGATCAGCCTCGCCGCCGGTGGGAGCCCTACCGCATTACGGACGACACGCTGAGCCACCTTGTGGAACAACTTCATGACGGCCTCGAGAACCTCGACACTCACCTCATGTCCGTGATCACGGCGGAAATGGATCAGTGGTGGGCTGGGGTATCGGAGAAGGAAAAGAGCCTAAGGGAAATAGAGCGCCAGGTTAGACTGCGACTGGACGAACTGCGCTGGTAAGCCACCGACCTGCTCCGCGAAACACTATCGCTCGTCCGTTGAAGGTCAGATCGCTGGCGGTATCGGACATCCGATGGAAGCGTTGGTTAATAGGCGCGGAGTAAGACAGGGCCGGGTGCGAACGCTAGCCAAGAAGAGCACCAGTCGGGGTGGCATAGGCTGTTCATCGCTGCGTCGTCAGGCTCAGGGTCGGCAACTGGGGAGCCGGACCCCGCTATCGCGGAGGGCATTGTACGTGATGCCAGGTGGCGAAAGCCTGCAATACCTGCTCTCGACGCCAGCCGGTCATCGGCTTGCCGCACCGACAGCAGGGGATGTCCTTAAAGACTAGCAGCTCCTCGAGCGCCCTCCGCAACTCTGCCACTTCATCGGGCGGATGCTCCACCGCCGCCAGGAGATCATCCCGTATGGCTGCTCTCAGCAGGGCCAGGTCGAAGTCACTACGCCGTTTGCTCCTCGTCCACCGAACTTCTATGCCAGCCTGCTCAGTGTATAGCTGCATCGCCAGGGCCGCTTCCTTCTCTTCCAGGGCATCCAACACCAGGTCAGAGAATAGGTCACGCATGGCCTTCAGGGTGTCTATATCCTTGCCACCACTGAGGAACTCCTTCACTCCCTCATAGCGCCACTGCGCGGGATAGACCATGTCCGCTAGCCGGCGGTTCTCCTCCTCCAGTCTGGCCTTGTCAGCTTTGACCGCGTTCAGCTCTGCCTGCCAAGCCAGGGAGGCTGCCGCTGCTTCTTGCTGCAGCTCGGCCTTCTCCTGCTCTACTTCTTCGCCCCTGCCTTGCAGGCCAGCAACCCGACTCCGGAGCCTATCCCCCTCCTGCAGGGCGCCCATGACCTGGCGAGCCTCCTGCACCAGTCGCCGATAGAAAAGGACTGGCCGGTCCAGGCCCACCCTGGCCATCAGGGATCGGACACGGACATCCTTAACATCCCCGATCTCGGCAAGAGCCCGCAACAGTTCTAGACCAGCCATCACCTAAACATCCTCCCCTCGTGTGTACACCGGTACACCTTCTCGGCCAAGTGCACTTGCCAAGTAACTCGGCAAGTGAGTGCCCAAGTAAGTAACCTAGTAAGTGGGCCTTCTTATGTAGCGGGTTCTAAGTGCTCGTCTAGGCGCCGCATCGACCGCATTGAATGCGCCTTGTCTCCCGCATCCCGTCGCCAAACCCATACCTGAAGAGGACTGAGTAAGCACACCCATGCCCAGTGCACTGGTTCAGACAGCAGCGGCTTTTGGGACCCTGCGCATAACTTCTACAGGTGTCACAACATGAACGGTGTCGTCTGAGGGACTCTCCACGCCTTGACGCACTAGCTACGCCGGATATGCCGACGCCGGGTCATTGCTCGTTTGCGTACTCGCTATTGCAGGGCGTTCTGTACTGCTGTTTAGAGAACCCCCTGCAATGGAGGAGCCCTCACCGTCCTCCTAATGCCGAAGAACTGAAACCCCACATAGGGAGCACCAGACCCTGTTGGCCTCAGCCCTCTTGATCGTTGTCCGCTCCCATGGGTGTTAGGCCAGCTTCCCTCATGACCCGAAACACGTGCCTGCTAATCCGGCCATCGGTCTCCAGGATTACCCTTCCCACTCGCTTGGCGGCGTGGACGAGTCGGAGCGTGGCCATATCCAACCCCTTGATGGCATCAAGCTCCGCCGCCGTATATACCACGGCTTCAGGGGGTGCCTGTTTGACCCACTCCTCGTCTAACGCGAAGTAGATGACATCATCCCGAAACTGGGGGTCATTGTGAATGCCGGGCCACTCCACCTGAAAGAGGCAGGGGTCTATCCCGTGCTTTCTAGCCTCGGCCTCAAGCTCCTCCTCGGTAACGGCCCGCTCCCACCAGCCGCAGTGGCAGTCGGTTCCTGCGATATGATCCAAGTCTTGGCCTTGCAGCGCCGCCAGCTGGCACTTCAGCTCTGCCAAGAAGGCCTCGCTTCGATCAGTAGGGAGACCCTGGGCACGGTGCTGAGCTATGTAGTCTTCGCCACGGCGGATGCGTTCGACCAAGACTCCTGGGGCGTCAGAATGGAGGTTCACCTTTGCGCCACTCCTCGGCATAGGTCTCGGCACTATGGTCACCTTGCTCGCCTTGATCATGTTGCTCATCTTGATCGCCTTGAGCACCTTCTATGGCACATTGTCGCTGCGATAGAACATGCTCAACATGAGCAAGATAGGTAAGCCCGGAGCCGCCGGCGCGTTGCTCACCTTGGCTCCGAAGTTGCCACCACCAGCGACCCGCCCGCCTCCGCGACTTAACGCCCAGCTCGCGCTTAGCCCTACGCACGGCTGCCATGGAGAGATCCTCCCAGTCGGCCGCTTTTTTCACCGCCTCTTCACGCTGAGGTCCGTTCGCAAGAAAGCTCCGCAAGAATCCCACGGCCCGCTCCTTCTCGCTCAGTAGCTCAGGCACCTCCAGTCCTCCCAGCCATATGACCCTGCCGTCCTCGATGCGAAAGGCTACAGGCGAGGGCTTGGGGCCCAGATTCAGTTTTTCCACCGTGAGAACGCGCACGTCATCGGCAACCACTGATCCGCCGCCTGGCTCCCTGACCGAGTGAGGCCCTCTCAGGACCTCCACTCGCAGCACGGCCCGCGCTGCTGCCACAAAGTCGAGGGACCCGCGCACGCGGTACACTGTCGGTGCCCCCATCATCTTGTTTGGGTGCTGCACGGCAGTGATCGCCAGGTTGTAGGTGCGGGCCAGCTCAGCCAGCCAGTGCATCAACCCCCGCACCTGCGTGGCCTTGATCTCGTCCCTCCTGTGGAAAGCGACCAACGGATCGATGATGACCCAGTCGGGATGAAAGTCGGCCACGGCCTGAACTAGCGCCTCCTGGTGGCGGTCAAGGGAGAACAGCAGACGCTTGATAGCCCCGGCCCTGTCCCGCTCCTCCACCTCTGACATGAGGCGCAGATTGTCCCAGGACGAAAAGCCCATGGCTTGGAGGCGCCGCTTGATCTCGTCAGCCCCGTTTTCGCCGTCCAGCCACAGCACGCGTCCTCCACTGGCTTGGGTGTCATCCGGAAGCACACCCGCCTCCATCACTGTCTTCGCCAAGTCCAAGAGCGCGAAAGTCTTGCCGGCGTCGGGGTCACCAGTAACGATCGACACCTCGCCCTTCGGCACATGGCTCCGCCATAGCCAGTCAACTGGGCCCGCCTGCACTTGGTCTAGGTTTACCAGTATGGCCTGAGGGCCTGTTGAGGGGTGAGCCACTCCCTGAGGCGCTATCGTGGGGTTGGGTGTCACCTTTCGCCACCTCCTTCTAGGTCCGCTGGGGCCGCTCCCGTGCTTTCAGTCGCAATCGGGCTTCGTGCCTTCTCGCCCCAGCCATCGGCCTCATTGCGGGCGATGTCCGCCAGCACCTGGCCCAACCGCCAGAGCGCCCAGTCCACCCGCTGCTTGCCGTCTCCTCGGCAGGACCACGAGGCACCTGCCCGGCTGGCGTCGCTGTCACTCATGAGACTGACCGAGGCGCTTCGATGCTGGACATCTGGTCGGCACTTCCCGCCCTCGACGACACCAGAATGCCCGCCACCGCCGAGCGCGGCACCCGAATCTGACCGCCGGGCAGCCGGACGATTTCTAGGCGACCCGAATTTGCCCATCTTCGTATCGTCTTGGGGCTCACCCGGAACACTTGAGCAGCCTCTTTCACGGTGAGCATGGACGTCTTGTCCTCCACAAGGCTATGATCGGACGAGGAGAGCTGGACTGTCCCGGGATTAGGATCGGATTAAGTTGGCCATGGCTGGGAATAATCGACAGGAGCGCTTGAGCCCCGAAGAGGAGCGTTACCTCAAGGGTCAGCTATTGGCCACAGGATTTAGAACCCCGCCTGAAAAAGTCATTGCCGTGTGTAAGGCAGCGACAAGAGGAGAGCCGAAGGGCTCTGTGGCCGAGCACCTCGGCCTGGACCCGGACACCGTTAGCAGCATCACCGAGCAGTGGAAGGACGGGAAGCTATCCTTCCTTAACCCTTGGGTGTTGCCCACAGGCCGTCTCATAAGCGACGAAGATGGGTTCAAGTTGTGGCTCTCTGAGCGACTGCGAACCGTCATCGACGCAGTGACCGCCTTGAAAGCCGCGATTTCCGGATTTGCTTGGCATGATCCCGAGGCATCAGTGCCTGAAATGGGGCACCTGACCGCCGTTCATCAGGCCATCATTCAGGGGATCAAGGCCCGAAGCCCGCTACTCCAGAGTTCGCTAGATCAATGGCATAGGCAAGCCATCGACTGTCTCAACTCAGCACGGCTGCTGCGTGAGCGGTTCGCCAAGCAATTACGCGGGCAGAGCCCTGTGGCCATGGAGAGCCAGTGGGCTAGGCTGCTTGTCATGGCATCAGCAAGGCCCGATTTCGACTTCCCCTTTACGCATGAGCGGCAAGCGTCTGCCCGAATCAACCTTCGATGGGGAGCTTGGGGCCTGGCCGTGGACGTTACCGAACCTGAAGCACAAGAGTATGAAACGCGCTTTCGAAGACTTCTTAGAAACGCCCGTGCGCCGAGAGAAGGAGAGAATGCGTCGAAAGAGATAGAAGGATTGAGGAAGGAGGGCAACCGACTCGCTACCCTTGGCCGCCAGATGGGCGACCATCTGGATTCGTGGATCCGACCCTAAGGTGCCAACCTGGCAAGGTGTTTCGGTCAAGCATGCGACGATAGCAGAGCCCGGCGCACCGTTTCATGTGATACTCCATACTTTCTGGCTAGGTCTCGCAGGCTTTCACCGGCTATAGCTGAGTGGGCTAAGTCTCGTTGGACATCCGGCGGCACCTTGCGGCGCCGTCGCGCCGCCACATGTACGGAAACGGGATAGAGTCCGACCGCCAATATTGAAGGTATGAGTTCGAATCCCCTCGGGGTCGCCAGAGCTTGTGTTCTCATCCCCTTCTACCCAGGTCCTGAACCCACGCCTATTGCCCCTGCTCTCCCGCTGCTAGTACCTTTCCAACCGTTCCTCTCACTGATCCCCTGCCTGTCGAAATGCCGTGGGGTGGCCGCAGCTTCTCCCCTCGCGTAGCGCTTCGGGCTGTCCTTCCTGCACATCGGGAACAAGGGCCACAGTCAAACTTCGACCCGCTCCGCCGGAACACTATCGCTAGTTCCGTGTCATCACCTGTGAAGTCGGATAACTGGCGAGGCTGTTGAAAAAGCGCCCTGTTCGCCCTTCGACACGCTCAGGGCGAGCGTGCCTCACCGCCTTTCTCTCCCCGCTCGCGGTGAGCCTATCGAACCACGAGCGGCCTCAAGCTGCGAGCAGGCGGCCGTGGGTTCGATCCCCATCGCCCGGTCCACCTCTTTCAAGAAGGTCGCTTGTGATGGTCGCGATTCGGCGATCATTTCTACCTCTGCGACCACACGGTGCTACCGGGTAGTGGAGAAGGGCTGAAGGTATTTTCTAAGGGTACTGCTCGAAAGCTCCAGTTCCACGAGCCTCCGGTCACACTTGCTTATCAGCGCCTGCCCCAAGAGAGGACTCGAACACAGGTCAGTGAAGAGCTCCCTCACTCTTGTAACCAACGTTAGCAACCTGTCCAGGGTCAGGGCTAGAGAGTCTGCGGCACTGACTTGCTCGGTTACAGCCGCGTTAGGGTGGACCACTACCTTCTGTCCCTGAAAGCCGGGATATTCATTGCAGAACCATTGGAACGCTTCCAACAGCTGCCCATGCTCCTCTTTGGTCAGTGGGTTGGCCGCGTGCTTTTGACTCTTGGCTTCCATTACCCAGGCTTGCTGACCATTCATCACCCACAGCACGTCTGGCCCCTTCCCAAACTCGTGATCCGGTCGCTGTGATTGGAACCCCAGCATCTCCCCCAGTCTTCTCAAGGACTCCTCGAACTGATTGCTGGAGGCACTCGGGGTGAGCCAGTCTACCGCCTCTTCAAAGAAGGAGAGAAACCCCCTCCTGGGTACATAACGGCCCAGCAACTTGATTATGGTCTCGGACTGTTCGCTTGGCGCGGCGACACGGACGTATGCTGGTGCAACCTTTGGGCGGAGTAGAGCCCGATTGAGCGCGAATGCCGATCGCTGTAGCTCGTCTGCCTTCTGGTGGTTATCCCACAGCGTTGCCGCCCTAGCAGCGTGTTGCAGCAGCCATCCTTTGACCTGCGCAGACACGTTCTCGCCGTCGCCAGTGAACTTCTCCACTACCGCGATCGCCTTCTCATAGTATCCGTCCCTCGCCAATCTGAAGAATCGCCGCTCACATTGGGCAATTGCGAGGTTGTCGACGCTGAGCGAGGACGACGCTGCTGCGTCTGCTAGCACTTCGGCATGATATTCGGTCCAGTCCTGAGCTCGCTTAAGGCATTTTGACACGACTTGGGAGAGGTCTTTGACATCGCCGATGCTTCGGCTCACATCTATCCCCATTTCGAGCTGCGCTCTAGTGCTCGGGGTCAGAAGCTTTAGGTTGCCCGGACGGCTGATCCACGCTATGAGGTCGTTTCCAGTGAGGATCACAACGCAGTGATCGCCGCCGCCGCGTGTGCCCCTCCCCATTCCTTGTTCCACACGCTGGGCAATTGTCGCGTTCATCACGCCGCTTCCCTCCAGGACGGCGGCCCGATACAGATCATACACGTTAGTGCCTCTGGGAAGGCCATCGAGTATCAGCAGCCTGCAACTCTCCCTTGGCAGGTCAATACCGTCGTACCGATTCGGGAAAGCATAGGGCCCCCTGCTCTTTCCCTCCACCAGCGCGTTGACACACGTCGCCACTTCGTCACCTTGCGCCACCTGAGCGACGGCTTCCCAGCGGTCGGCGGCACGCCTTGAAGGTGTGATGATGACCACCCCACCGAAGTTCTCGCAGACCCAGCGCGTCAACTCGTGCACGACGCCTTCCAGTTCCTCTCGCCTAATGATCATCAGGGCAGGAGCAAGGATCATGCGCTCGCCCACGCCGGTTAGCGAGGTCGGCGAGATCGGCCTTAAGACGGACTCGTTCGACACATCGAAGGTCCTGACAATGGAGCTATCATCCGCGACCGTGGCAGACATGTACACTCGCCGCGGGCAATCTGCAAAGGTAGGGAACATGTCCACGAGAGGATATAGAGCCGTAATAGTGACTTCTCGACTACTCACGAGAGCATGGCACAGGCGGAAGGCATCCCTTACAAGCGGCCACTGAAAAGGAAATCTCTCGTTTCCGATAGTGGATAGTTTCTCGCGAATCTCATCGGCCCGCAGCAACCACGACCAGTACGGAACCTCCAGTACAAACTGATCCCTCCCGCTAACCACATCGTCGAAGGTACCCTGCCGCCCCAGGGCTTCGAAGTCGGGCCTAAAAAGATGCGTGAGCTCCGAGTAGAGTTCGGGTAGCTCGTCCGATTCAATCGAGATGGTGAAGACGGCCCGCATCTCCGTGAACGCGGTATGAGCATCGTCAAGAATCAGGCCTCCGACTTGAACGATGTCTCTTCGTCCGCCTGCGAGCCCGAAGCGCGACTGCCCATTGAAAAGGGCGGCATATGTAGCCACCATGACGCTTTGTCCCCTCAAGAACCCGTCGTCAAAATCTTCGCCAGAGGTATATCTTACCGCCTGCAAGCCGTAGTCCTTGGCCATTCGAAGGGTCTGGTTCACCAGCAGATTATTGGGGCTCAGATAGAGGACGGGCCCTCCTTGTTCGTTGATCATCGACTGCGCTATTAAGAGTCCGACTAGAGTCTTCCCTCCGCCAGTGTTCAGTTTGATGACCAAGTCCTTCTCGGTTCGTCGCTGGAACCAAGCCCTTAGCGCTTCGGCCTGGCTGTTCCACAAATCGTCAATTCCAGGTGCTTTCGGCACACGCAGAAAAATCTCAGCTGGGTCGATCGGGGCTATGTGCCCCCTTTGTTGGCGTCGCTCCGAGAAGTCAACCATGCTGCAATCCCCTGGGCAGTGCTACAAGCACCGAACTTTGAACCCGGCCCCATACCCGGACTTCGTCCGCCCGCCGTTGAGGCGCCACCGCTCCCTTTCGCGCCGCTACATCTGCCGCAATCTACACTCGATTATACTGCAACCATCGGCACCATCGTCGAGATCGGCGCCGTTAAGTTCACGCACGAGGCGGTCCGTCACGTCCATCTCGCGCAGCACGCGGAACGGCCGCCCAAGGCTCGGGCCGGGCCAGTGGGCGCCGCACAATCCACGTTCTAGCCCCCATCGCCAGCGGCAGATAATGGAGGGGCCTGTTGCCCAAGGCTCATTACGGCGGCAGACAGAACGCGGAACAAACAACGGAGCCGATTTCTTGGCCGCCAGATGAGACGGCGAGAAAAGGCCCGAATTGCCCCGGCGCTGGTACCCCCTGCCACCGCAGTGGTCCGTGCTAGCTTCTTGATATTCATCGCGGCTGCTGTCAGCCAGACCTGAATCCGGACCTTCCACTTGCCCCTCCACTGAGCCCGCCGCAGCCCGTGACGGTCTTTCGCGGTGGCGAAGACTGTCTCCACGTACACCTTCCTCTGCCCGAATCTGCGTTTCCCTTCCTCGGTCTGCAGCCAGCGCTGCGCTTCCTCCAGGAAGCCGCGGTCAAACGAGCGGCTTAATCCGCGCTCTTT
>Ga0315545_1001160_pt1 | contig 26402 bp, 24 predicted proteins | sample SalMarSW160210MG_FD_203096 | JGI IMG/M metagenome (GOLD analysis project Ga0315545, IMG submission 203096) | Salt marsh sediment microbial communities from the Plum Island Ecosystem LTER, Massachusetts, United States - Salt Marsh Sediment SW1602-10 ...
CGAATAGACTTTGCCTTAGCCTGTTCTGTTGCGCTCTCTCTTGTCACGGTTTCCCCCTTTGGGTAACATACTTTATGAGCCAGCGATACCACTAGGGGTAGCTTCCATTATGAGGCAATTCCTTCCCTGAGGCTAGTAGCCAAGAGGAAGAAAGCTTATGGAGAAGAACCTAGACATCCTTATTGATAGAGTGGCTGACCTAATAATTAACGCCGGGAGGATAGTGGTCTTCACCGGTGCCGGCGTGAGCACTGAATCTGGGATTCCCGATTTTCGTAGCCCTGGCGGAATCTGGGATAGGTTTGACCCAGATGATTTCACCTATCAGAAATTTGTTAGCGACCCTGAGGCTAGGAGAAAGCAGTGGCTGATGCTTCAGGAGGGGGTGCTAACCACTAAGGCTGAGCCAAATCCCGCCCACTATGCTATTTCTGAGCTGGATAGATTTGGCAAGCTAGATTGTGTTATTACCCAAAATGTGGATAATCTCCACCAAAAGGCAGGGGTTACTAAGGACAAGGTATTGGAGCTCCATGGCAATATGCAGTCGGCGGTATGCTTGAGCTGTGGTAGAAGTTACCCTTTTAAACAGATTAAAGCCAGGCTGGACGAAGGTGAAGAAATCCCGGACTGTAAGGCTTGCCATGGTATCCTGAAACCGGCTGCTGTTTTTTTCGGTGAGCCATTACAAGCCAAGGTGTTGGAGGAGGCCACCTCACGCTCATGTAATTCCGACCTATTTATCGTGATTGGCTCGACCCTAGTTATTTATCCTGCTGCCTATATGCCAATATATGCCGTTCGTTCCGGAGCCAAGTTAGTCATTATTAATCTCAGCTCCACCCCTATGGACCAAGAAGCCACTGTCCTGATTAGGGCTAAGGCTGGGGAAGTTCTGCTAAAAATATTACAACGGGTGAGAGAGGAAATCAACAGTTAATCTTACGATGAGGTTAAATTAAAATATCGCTTAAGATAATTCAGAATAACTAACATATGGCAGTTTAAAGAAAATTTGAATATTGTTAGCTCAATTCCCTTTCTAGAGAATGGGTAAGGAGTGGAATATGGGAAAATTAGACGGTAAGGTAGCAGTGATTACAGGGGCAGCTAGGGGAATAGGGAAAGCCGATGCCCTCCTTTTTGCCCAGGAGGGAGCATGTATTGTTGTAAACGATGTTGACCGCGAGCCTCTTTTAGAAACAGCAAAGGAAATAGAGGATGCTGGGGGCAAGGTTGCCTGGTGTATTGCTGATGTAACCAAGCCAGAGGATACTGACAGGCTGATGGATGCCGCAGTGGAGAAATTTGGTGACTTGAATATTCTGGTCAATAATGCAGGTATAACCAGAGATGCGCTAATACATAAAATGACTGATACACAATGGGACATGTGTGTGGACATCATTCTAAAGGGGACATTTAATTGTATCCGCTCAGCCGCCAAATATATGATGAAAAAGGGTCATGGCGGCAAGATTATCAATACAGCCTCTGTAATGGGTTTAATGGGCAATGTTGGGCAGGTCAACTATACAACGGCTAAGGCTGGAATCATTGGACTTACTAAAACAGCAGCCAGAGAATGGGCGAGATTTGGCGTAACCTGTAATGCCCTTGCCTATGGCTTCGTTCATACCAGATTTACTGCCGAGAAAGAAACCGGGGAGGAGATTGCCGGTGAAAAAATGGGCATACCCAGGAAGGTTAGAGAGAGAATGCTTGAAGAAATTGGTGGTAGAGCAATGACACCAGAAGACGCAGCCAAACCGGCTTTGTTTCTGGCTTCGGCTGATTCAGATTTTATTACCGGCCATGTATTAAATGTCAGCTCTGGGATGTATATGTAGTAAATCGGAGGCCTGCTGATTTAACATTTCTAGGTAGAGTAAGGGTGATATATGGCTGATTCGGCTATTAACTCAGCAATATCTGTAACCTTAAGCCATTCTTCAGCCTCCTTAGCCTTTACTGCATCATCAAACATCTGCAAGCAGAACGGGCAGGCAGTAGCTATTATTTGGGCTTTAGTTTCAATTAACTGCTCTATACGCAATTCACTAATTCTCCTGCCAACACTTTCTTCCAGCCACATACGACCGCCCCCACCACCACAGCAGAAACTCCGTTCCCGATTCTGCTCCGCCTCAGCAAGTGTAATATCAGGTATACCATTTAACGCCTGCCTTGGTTGTTCGTAAATATCATTATACCTCCCCAAATAACAGGGGTCATGGTAAACAACTACCCCACCACCTCCCTTGATAATTCTCAACTTGCCTTCTTTCAGCAAACTGGCAATAAACTCGGTGTGGTGAATAACCTCGAAATTCCCGCCAAACTGAGGATATTCATTCTTTAGTGTATTATAGCCATGGGGGCAGGCGGTAATTATCTTCTTCACATTATAACTCTTAAGTAGCTCAATATTTTTCTCTGCCTGCATCTGGAAGAGGTACTCATTACCCAGGCGGCGAGCTGGCTCACCGCAGCAGCTTTCTTCAGAACCCAGGACACCAAATTTCACCCCGGCTGACTTCAACAACTTAGCCACAGCCTGGGCTATCTTCATACTTCTTTCCTCCAATGCCAGTGTACAACCAACCCAAAATAGAATGTCTACGTCACTATCTTCAGCTAAAACCTTGATATCAAGCCCATCAGCCCAGTCGGTTCTGGTCAATGTAGTCCCTCGCCAAGGGTGCCCTCTATCTTCAATGCTCCTCAATGCCCCTTCAGCCGTCTCAGGGATAGAAGCCTGCTCTAGCACCAGATTTCGTCTCATATCAATAATTTTATCAATATGCTCAACATAGACAGGACACACCTCCTGGCAAGCACGACATGTAGTGCAGTCCCAGATTATATCCTCAGTTATCACCTCACCAATAAGAGCTAAACCATCACCCCCTGGATTGGCCAGCTCTGCCTTACCTTTAACTAAAATTTGAGCCTTCTGCAGCCAATGCTCCTTGAGATCTTGGGTCATCTTCTTGGGTGATAGCGATTTACCACTATTATAGGCAGGGCAAACATCTTGACATCTACCACAGCGAGTGCAGGAATCCAGGTCCATTAGCTGCTTCCACGTGAAGTCCTCAATCTTGGCTACTCCAAAGGTTTCTGCCGTTTCTAAATCGATAGGTATCAGAGCTCCCCTAGGCTCTAATGACCTGAAGAATACATTCACTGGAGAAATAATGATATGCCACAGCTTGTTCCAATAGAGGCAAATATAGATTATAGCCCCGAAGGTGATTACTATATGCGACCACCACATTATTCGGTGCCAAGTTAGCAGAGTGCCCTGGCTTAAACCACTGAAAGCCCTAGCCAGGATAAAGCCACCGGGCGACCACAGCGCCAAATCCGGGGTAGTCCCTAACTCAGTGGCAGCGATACGAAATCCTTCGACGATAAAGCCAGTAACTACTACCAAACATATTAAGATAATTGCGATTAAATCTTCTGGCTTATTATCTAATCTATCTGGTTTTTGAATATATCGCCTAATGATAAACAAGATTGCCCCAATTAGAACCATTATGCCAAAGGAATCGGTAACTATCGAGTAGCCCAGATAGAAGCCGCCGTGCATAAAGTGGAAGAAGTAATGGCTAATAAAGTCTAAAAATGCACCTAGAATTAATACTATACAACCAGCAAAGATGAGAAAATGGGCTATTCCAGGATAGAATTCCCTCGGGTAAAATTCTCTAGGAAGGAAACTCTTAAGTGAAAAGCGCCTGCCTCCCAAATCAGGGCTTGTCTCAGGCAGGAAATCTTTCGGCGAGGGGTGTCTATGCTCTAGGCTAGGAGCTATACCAAAAAGTTTGCGGTGTAATATACCATCAACTATAGCGGTAACAATAAACACCCATATTCTCTTCCCCAGTTGACTAAATCTGTTATCCGGTTTACCTAATCGCCACAATTTATAACGACGGTATATAGCATATATAAGGATGCCGACTAAAACAGCGGCTGCAGGATAAAGAATTCTATCACCATACAGAATATTCCAGAATATTTCCCGAGTAGGCTCCATATTTTGTACCTCCTATCTAGATTAGGGTTTATTTTAGCGCAGACGGGTAACGGCGACATAGATACCCAGAGCTAGAGCTAATAGGTTAACAATTATGTTAACCAGACCAAAATGAAATATCCAGTGGAAAGGAATACCGAGCAAAAAGCTAACAAACCAAAGGTTAACTATGTAGCTTATTACTACAGCAACACCACCGATTGAAGCTAACCCTGTGCCACGCTTGCGATTAACCGAAAGGCTAACTACTTCCCCAATAACATAACCAACCGCTGGGGCTAATAATAGACTAAGGTAAAGGAAAGGCACCGCCCTCTCTATTAGTCCCCAGATAGCACCACAAGCAATAGCCATGCCTAACCCAGTTCCCATAGCTATTAAATAATGTTTAGTGTAAACGCGATAGGTAGGCAGCTTATATAGCTGGGCACAATCTGGGCATCTGGCTCCCACTGGAGTCTGCACCATGCATTTGGGACATATCAGCTTACCACACTTACCACACCTCAGGTTAGTTTCAACCTCAGGGTGAGTGGCACATTTCATTTTACTATAGTTAACCTTTCTCCTGCTTTTCTTGTTGATCAAGAGGTTGCCGTTTTATCCAGGCTCCTCTGTCCCTTATATCCCGGTCGAAAAGCAGGCGATTAATAATTAGCTGCCCCGGGGTTACCGAAGCAGAGAGTGAAGTCCGCGGTGCCGTTAATCGTCTAACCAGCAACATTATAAATATAGCTAAGAAACCCAGAGTAACTGGCAGTGGCTCTTCAATACCAAGCGGCTGCCAAAAAAACCAGCTACATAGGGGCAAAGCTGCCATTGCCACGGCTGTTCCCAAAGATAGCTGTCGAAATGGGGAGAAAAGGAAAGCAAAAGCTACCAATATCAATGCTAACCATGGGGTTAAAATAAGAAGCACGCCTATGGTAGTTAAAGCACCTCTGCCACCGTTAAAACGGAGGAAAACCGGCCAGTTATGCCCAATAATTACTGCTAAACCTACCGTTACCTGCTGAGCTACTGCCTCTGGACCTATCAGTTGAGTAGTAGCCCAAACCATCACTGCCCCCTTACCCACATCAAAAATGATTACCGGGATTGCTATCCACTTGGAGGTTATCATTAGTAGGTTGCTTGCTCCCACATTGCCACTACCATATTGTCTAAGGTCTATTCCCCGGGACCACTTAGCCACTAGGTAATCGGCTGGCACCGAACCCACAAGATAGGCAGCTATTATTAGTAATCCAAACTCAATAGTCATAAGCTCTCCACATTAAGGTTGCTTATTATCTCCAGAATATTATGAATCGGCTAAACTTAATTCCCGCTGCTCTACTAAAGCCATAGTTGCTCCGCTGACTTTATTCCACCTGCCGATAGATTCGCTCGATACTTGTTGCTCTACCACTATCCTCATCCACCCTAACCATTACTGCGTTAAGCATTGTTTTACCCTTGCCCACAGATAAGCGATGAGGCATCGCGGTCAGAAATCGGCGAATTACCGCTTCGGTATCATCACCTATGATTGAATCCACAGGTCCAGTCATACCAATATCAGTAACATAAGCTGTACCTCTAGGAAGCAACTGGGCATCAATGGTTCCCACATGGGTATGTGTGCCAAGTACAGCACTAACACGACCGTCTAGGTATCGCCCCATTGCCATCTTCTCCGATGTTGCCTCGGCATGGAAATCAACAATAATAATTGGTGGCTTATTCTCAAGCTCAGCCAGTAGTTTATCCATAGCTCTAAATGGGCAATCAAGAGCACCCATAAATACTCTCCCCATCAAATTAATCACCATAACCTGACCATTGACTATATAGCCCCGCCCGGGCACCCCCGGGGGATAATTCAATGGGCGCAGGATAGGCATTTCACCATCAAGGTATGGAATAATCTCCTTCTGCGCCCATATGTGATTACCCGAAGTCAATACATCAGCGCCAGCATCTAATAACTCCTTAGCTGTATTTGAAGTCACACCTATACCGCCGGCGCTATTCTCAGCATTGGCAATAACCATATCCAAGCCATATTGTTGTCGCAGGACTGGTAAAAGCTTACCCATTGCCTGCCTGCCAGGTTTGCCAATTATATCACCAATCGCCAATATTAACATCAACTCCTCGCTTGCACCTCCTACTTGGCATAATCTATAGCTCTTGTCTCTCTAAGGACAGTAACCTTTATTTGACCTGGATATTGCAGCCCTTCCTCTATCTTTTTTACGATGTCTCGAGCCAGCCTCATTGCTGCCAAATCGTCAATCTCTTCTGGCTTAACCAAGATACGGATTTCGCGACCAGCTTGAATAGCAAACGACTTCTCTACTCCTTTAAAACCACTAGCTATATCTTCCAAGGCCTTCAAACGCTTCAAGTATCCTTCCAGAGACTCACGCCTTGCCCCCGGTCTGGCACCACTGATAGCATCAGCCGCTGAAACGATGAAACCCCAGATGCTGGTAGTTTCTGTCTCAAAATGGTGCTCAGCGATACCCTGCACTACCTCAGGGGATTTTTCCCATTGCTTAACCAAATCAGCCCCGATAGCAGCATGATTACCCTCTACCTCGCGGTCCACCGCCTTACCAATATCATGAAGCAGACCAGCCTTTCTGGCTATGGCAACGTTGGCTCCTAACTCCCCAGCAATCATAGCCGCTAAATAAGCTACCTCAATACTATGGGCAAGGACATTCTGTCCATAGCTAGTGCGGTACTTTAGACGACCAAGTAACCTGATTAACTCAGGGCATAATCCATGCACCCCTGCTTGATAAGCTGCCTCTTCTCCAGCACTATAAATAGTAGTATCTACTTCCTCCTTGGCTTTGGCTACTACCTCTTCAATGCGAGCTGGATGGATACGTCCATCGAGGATAAGCTTGGTTAGAGCAACCCGAGCTACTTCTCGCCGTACCGGGTCAAAGCTAGACAGGGTTACCGCCTCAGGGGTATCGTCAATGATTAGGTCAACGCCTGTAGCCTGCTCCAAAGCTCTGATGTTACGACCCTCTCGTCCTATAAGTCGACCCTTCATCTCATCACTAGGAAGGGTAACAGTAGCCACCGTTGTTTCAGATACAACCTCAGAAGCACAACGCTGGATAGCCTGGGACAGAATTTCCTGAGCTTTTTCATTGGCTTCTTCTCTTATCTTAACTTCCCATTCCCGAAGGCGCCGTGTTGCTTCTTCTTGCATCTCAATCTCCATAGTCTCAATCAGTCTTTGCTTTGCTTCATCACTGGACATACCCGAAATTAACTCTAGCTGCTTTACCTGCTTGTCTCTAACCTCCTCAAGGTGAGTGCGTACGGACTCGATCTCCTTCTCTTTGTTAGCCAGGTTACGACCACGGAGCTCCACGTCTTCTAATTTGCGCTCTAAGTTATTTGTCCTCTGAGACAGAGAGTTCTCTTGGCGCTGTAGTTCAGCACGGCGTTCACGATACTCGGCTTCAGTTCCGGACTTAATTTTCTCCGTCTCCTGCCTTGCCTCGCTGAGCAAATCCTTGGACTCAGCTCTGGCTTCAGCTAATATTTTCTCGGCTTTCTTCTCGGCAATATTCATTTGCCGGTTAATCATCACCCTTCTGGAAAGGAAGGCAGCCATACCGCCAAATACGACGCCTATTATAAAGCTAAAGGCAATAGCTAGTACCACATCTATTCCCATTTTTCCACCTCCTTTATTTGTAGCTTCAGTGCTAACAAAATGCTATTTAGACTTAATTTCCTGTTCCTGCCAGAGTCGTTTTATTGTGTGATTTATAACCGCGTAATCAAAGCCACGCCGTTTGAGGTATTCACCTAATCTACGACGGAAACCCGCATAATCAGATAGGGATAAGCTGTGAGCTTTGCTTGAGGCTACCCGATAGGCATTATCGCTATCGTTAACTGTATTAACTACCTGCTCTATGATATCATTGGCTATACCCTTTCGCCTCAGCTCCAGCTTGGTTAGCCAGCGGCTACGTGGGCTAAACGATTCCCGATTATCCTTCCAGAATTGGGCAAAGGCAACATCATCCACCAATCCTTGTTCCTTTAGTTTGGCTATCACTGCCTCTACGCTATCATCATCAAAACCTCGACGTTGAAGGCGCTTCCTTAGCTCAGACTCGCTCCGAGGTCGGTAGCTAAGGTAGTGAGCAGCAGCATTAAAGCAACGGTGGAAGAGGTCAGACCTGGCTAGTGCTTCAATCTTAGTGGCAGATAGCTCCTGCTCAACCTGTAGACCCTCTCTTATTGCCACCTCAGCTTCCAGGCTGAAAGCAAACATATTATCTAAGAATACGTTTACCCGCTTTCCCCGACCCTTCCCGACCCGGATTGCACTAATCTTACTCACTGGCTTGCCCTTTCTAAGACAAGAGGCTGGAGCTTATGCCCCAGCCTTACTTACTGTTGCCACCTATTAAACTAGCTATTAAAATACCATTATTGCTAGTTAAAGTTTAGGGCTAGTGATGGCTGAGGCTCTAATCTGCTGTTCAATCTCTTGGGCAAGCTCGGGATTCTGAATCAGATATTGCTTGGCATTTTCCCTACCTTGCCCCAGGCGAATGTCTCCAAAGGAGAAAAAAGCGCCAGTCTTGCTTACTAGCCCCAACTCTACCCCCAGGTCTATAAAATTACCCTCCCGACTTATCCCATAGTCAAACATGATATCAAACTCAGCACTTCTAAATGGAGGGGCAACCTTATTCTTGACAACCTTAGCTTTGATATGGCTGCCTATTGCTTCATTGCCCTGCTTGATAGTTTCAACTCGTCTTAAGTCTATCCTTATTGAGCTATAGAACTTCAAAGCCCTGCCCCCCGGTGTCACCTCAGGATTGCCAAAGATAATGCCAACCTTTTCCCTTAACTGGTTGATAAATATCACTGCCGTCCCTGACTTACCAATAGCAGCAGTCAGCTTTCTTAATGCTTGTGACATTAGGCGAGCTTGCAAGCCAACATGAGCATCCCCCATGTCTCCCTCAATTTCAGCCCTGGGGACTAAGGCAGCAACACTATCAATAACTATGGCGTCAATAGCTTGGCTTCTAACCAGTGCCTCGGTAATCTCAAGAGCCTCTTCTCCAGTATCGGGTTGAGAGATGAGCAGGTCGTCAACATTAACGCCGCAATGCGCGGCATAGGCTGGGTCTAGGGCATGCTCCACATCAATATATGCAGCCACTCCCCCCCGCTTTTGCGCTTCAGCAAGCACATGCTGACCCAAGGTAGTTTTGCCTGATGCCTCAGGACCAAATATTTCTGTAATCCGCCCTCTGGGGATACCTCCCACACCTAAGGCCAGATCTAACGCCAATGAGCCACTGGGGATAGCCTCCACCGATGACATAGCAGCGGTCTCCCCCAGTTTCATCACTGAACCTTTACCAAATCGCTTTTCAATTTGGCTAATAGCCAGCTCCAGCGCTTTTTCTCTCTCTGTGGTCATATTCGTCTTGATTGCATCATAACATAAGTTGCTTACTAAAACAAGAAGCCAAACGGGTCATGTATCATAACTGATAACCACTCCAGTCGCTTTTACCCCGTTATGTTAATCAGCAACCTCACCCAGACTATCATCCTATTACTATTTATCATTTAAATCATCCCATTTTGATGTTGGGGGAACCTCCCCAGTGACTTCAGGGCTCTCCTCGGGGAGATACATGCAGTGGCGGGCGACCTTGACTACTTCCGATACATCCAAAACTCCAACCTTATGTGAGGTTAGAGTATACTACTACTAAAGTAAGACTCGAGGACTGAAGCATGCTATCAGAACTACCTAAGGGTGGTATAAGATTAGTTCAGGCTCTGATTCTGAGTTCACATTTGCTTGGCTCTTTATCTGCTACAGCTAAGCTTAGAAGCTAGCTACCGGGGGTGGCAATCGCTTGTGGTTACTGACAGCTATCATAAATTCGATTCTCTCTCTCAATTCAATACTGGCTTCGCCGGTAATCAGATAGCGATCGAGTTCATCATAGCTGAGACCCAGTTCACCCTCATCAGTTTGTCCTTGCCATAAACCGGCTGAGGGAGGCTTAGCAATAATTTCCTGGGGAATACCTAGGAAGCTGCCCAGTTCCTTCACCTGTCCTTTCACCAGACCGCCTAATGGCAGGATATCTACTCCACCATCTCCATACTTAGTGAAATAGCCTATAGAGCGCTCACTCCTATTACCTGAACCAGCCACCATATATTTGAGCTGATTAGCAAAGTAGTAAAGGGTAAGCATCCTTAACCTAGACTTGAGGTTGCCTTCAGCTAACCGATTGATGCTAGGGTCTACCATATCAGAAAGCAATTCCTTGAGCAAGGAATCAAAAACAGTATCAAGAGCCACTGTTTCAATTGGGATAGAGAACTGGCTAACCATAGTCCGGGCATGCTCCGCATCCTCCTGACTACTATAGCAGGGCATTAGTACTCCCAACATGCTTTCGGGAAAAGCGCGGTGGCATAATACAGTCAATACTGATGAATCGAGGCCGCCACTAACGCCTACCACTACCCCTTTGCACCCGGCAGCCAATACCTTGTCTCTTATCCATGAAATCAGCTTATCGGCTAACTGCTCTATATTCATACCAAAATCAATTACAGTATACTACCCCATAGCTGCTCGGTCAAAAACTGATGGGATGTTAAAAAATTAAGAAATGACCCCCGAAATCACCCCCTGAAAGTAATAACCGGTATACATCCTAATTAATTTTGGCTATATTGTTTATTTTATTGATGATTCACCTTATCAATACCCGATTCGAATGCTATGATAATGCCTCTTTTTCCCTCTATTGGTCCTGGACACCGCACCCCTAATCCGTGGATTTTCCAAGGGAAATTTCACTTGTCATTGCGAGAAGTCCTTCACAGAAGGACGACGTGGCAATCTCTGGGATGGAAGTGAGATTGCTTCGTCCTTTATCCTTCACCCTTCCTATGAAGGGTTCACCAAAGGGTGAAGGATGAACCGAAGGACTCGCAATGACACTTACGTGATGGGCTTTTTGAATATGGACTCACTGATTGAGGGCACACACCTCGCTATTGACAAATAAGCAATACTATGCTATATCTATGTCTAATAGAATATATTAAAGGCTGTGAACAAGAGTAGTAGGCTTCAAGCGAGGCTCAGAGAGTCGGGTAAGGTGTGAGCCGATGCTGACGCAGAAGTTGAATGGGCTTGGGAGCCGCAAACCGAAAATCGGCAGATGATTAGGCTTTGTCGCCAGGGAAGCGTTAACAAATCCCCCGGGTATCGAGTAAGTGTCAGATGATGCTTATATCCGTACCTGATAGAGATAGTCACTTTGTAATACTGAGTTGACTAAGAAGGGTGGCACCGTGATGGATTACCCCTCGCCCCTTTGGGCGAGGGGTTTTTATTTAGTGCCGGGGAGATAATATGTATTATCCAACACTAGACGAGGTTCGACGGTTAAGGAAATATGGCAATCTGGTACCAGTTTATCGTGAGATTATGGCTGACTTAGAAACACCGGTATCAGCTTATCTCAAGATAGCTCACGGTAAATATTCCTTCCTCTTGGAGAGTGTTGAGGGTGGGGAGCGGCTTGCCCGTTATAGTTTTATCGGTACCGAGCCTTCCCTCATCCTCAAGGCAAAGGGCGAGAATCCTGTTGACCCCTTACTTCTGGTAGAGAAGGAGTTTAGCCGGTTACAACTGGTGCCGGTTACCGGCTTGCCCAGATTTCACGGTGGGATGGTCGGCTATCTGAGCTATGAAGTTGCCCGCAACTTTGAGAGATTACCTTCTCCTGACCACGACCCCCTAGGTCTTCCCGCGTCGGTACTGATGCTGGCTGATACTCTCCTTGTTTTTGACCACCTAACTCATAAAATCAAGGTTGTCTCTCATGCTTACCTTGACGGTGATATTGAGGCGACATACCTCGAGGCAACCCGCAAGATTGATAGTCTGGTCAACAGGCTGAAGCAACCTGTCCAGGCTGAGGTTCCACAGATAGACTCATCCCCTCGGTCTACGGTATCGTCAAACCTTTCTCAGGCGGAGTTCGAATCCAGGGTATGCCAAGCCAAGGATTACATATCTGCCGGTGATATAATCCAGGTTGTCTTATCACAGCGACTTGCCAAGCCGACAAATGCCAGCCCCTTTGCCATATATCGGGCATTACGCTCTATCAACCCCTCCCCCTACATGTACTATCTCCATCTAGAAAATTTCCATATCGTGGGAGCTTCCCCTGAGCTTTTAGTGCGAGTGGAGGATGGAGTGGTATCCAACCACCCCATCGCTGGCACCCGTCCCCGGGGGAAGGATGTGGCTCACGACCTGGCTCTAGAGGAAGAACTCAGGAGTGATGAGAAGGAGTGTGCTGAGCATATTATGCTCGTTGACCTGGGGCGTAATGATATCGGCAGAATTAGTGAGCCAGGCACAGTTGAGGTAACCCAGCTTATGGATGTGGAGCGCTACTCCCATGTTATGCACCTGGTATCCCATGTTCAGGGCAGGCTGAGAGCTGGATTTACCCAATTTGACGCCCTGCGTGCCTGTTTTCCTGCCGGAACAGTATCAGGTGCGCCCAAGATTCGGGCTATGGAGATTATCGCCGAGCTAGAGCCCGATAAAAGAGGACCTTATGCCGGGGCAGTAGGCTACTTTGGCTTCTCGGGGAATCTGGATACGGCTATCGCTATCCGAACCATCGTTATCACCAACGGCATTGCCTATATCCAGGCCGGGGGTGGGATTGTTGCCGATAGTATTCCCGAGCGTGAATACCAGGAAAGCTTGAGCAAGGCAAAGGCATTACTTACTGCCATTGAGCAAGTGGAGGCTAATTATGCTCCTGCTAATAGATAACTACGACAGCTTTACCTACAATCTCTTCCAGTATCTCAGCGAGCTGGGGGAGGAGGTATTGGTAGCTCGCAATGACGAGGTGAGCCTGGATGAGATCGAGGCGAGGTCGCCCCAGCGCATCGTCATCTCGCCCGGTCCGGGTACCCCGGAGCAAGCCGGCATTTCCAATGATGTTATCCGCCACTTTGGCAATCGGCTGTCTATTCTCGGCGTCTGCCTCGGTCACCAGTGCGTCGGCTATAGCTACGGAGCCAGGGTTGACCGTGCCAGTGAAATCAAGCATGGCAAATCCTCGCTTATTTACCATGATGGCAAAGGACTGTTCACCGGACTGCCCAACCCCTTCTCTGCCATCCGCTATCATTCCTTATCCGTAATGGGTGATAATTTGCCTTATTGTCTTGAGGTTAGCGCCTGGACAGAAAACGGCATAATTATGGGACTTCGCCACCGCCAGTTTCCAGTGGAGGGAGTCCAGTTCCACCCCGAATCAATTATGACCGAGGTGGGGAAGGACTTACTCAAAAATTTCCTCCAGTTGTCTTATACGAAAAGCAATCGAAACCTCTCCCTTTCTTAAAGGGAGATTGAGATGGATTTGAAATCCCCCTTAGTCCCCCTTTTCCAAAGGGGGAGACGGAGATGATAATCTCCCAAAAGCCATAAGGGAGAGGGGGATTAAAGGGGTGAGGTAGATAAACAAGCTCTTAATATTTGGGGCAAATAACTGGGAGGTGACCTTTGAAAAGGGGAAAAAGGATGGAAAAACGAATAAGCATACTTCTCATTCTTCTCCTTGTTTTAATCGCAGCAATTATTATCCTAGCAGTGTTTGATTTAATTGATTGGTCTAGTCCGATAACCCTCGGAGGAGTACTGGAAATATTAACCTTAATTGTTCTTGTGTTCGTTACTGCTATGTACGCACTTTCAGCATCTGAGCAGGCAGAAGCCAGCGTGAAAATGGCTGAGGAGACGAAATCGCAAACAAAAATACTGAAAGAAACTGTAAGTTTAACCATCCGACCATCTTTGGATATGACAACCACTGGAATGAAGCGCAGTGATACCGATAAGACTGAACCTCCTCTAGAGATTAACATAGAAATAAAAAACATTGGGAACGGCGTAGCAAGAGGATTATTTATCAGTTGCTCTGGTGGAAACTATGTTTATTCAGAGAAAAATATCAATAGTTTACGTGTTGGAGAGAAAAAGAATGTCTCAATATGTAGAGTAAAGCATTCGGATAATATATCTAATGATGATACATTATTACTTAGTGTCAATTACTTTGATGAATTAGGAGACATGTGGATAGCATTTATGGACATATATCGTGATGGTGTAGATTGGAAACCCAACGTAGTCTATACTCAAAAGGATGATACAGAAAATGATTAAAGAAGCAATAGACAGTTTAGTTTCTGGTCGCTCGCTTACTTTTGAGCAGGCAGCGGGGGTGATGGAAGAGATAATGAGCGGCGAGGCGACGCCGGCTCAGTTTGGTGCCCTGGTTACGGCGCTGCGAATCAAGGGGGAGACAGTAGATGAGATTGCCGGTCTGGCCAGCGTCATGCGGGCTAAGGCAATCCCGGTATTGGCAACCCCACCGGTGGTGGATACCTGCGGCACCGGTGGTGATAACTCAGCCACCTTCAATATCTCCACCGCCGTTGCCTTTGTTACCGCCGGTGCCGGACTCAAGGTAGCCAAGCATGGCAACCGGGCAATGAGCAGCCACTGCGGTAGCGCCGATGTCCTTGAGGCACTGGGAATTAAGATTGACCTCGGGGCTGAGGCGGTAGCTGAGTGTCTGGAGAGGGTGGGCATTGGCTTTATGTTTGCCCCCGTCTTCCACCCGGCGATGAAGTATGCTACTGCCCCACGCCGCGAGATTGGAATCCGCACCGTATTTAATATTCTCGGACCCCTGACCAACCCTGCCCGAGCCGAGTCTCAGATTATTGGCGTTCCCAGCCGGGAGCTGGGGAGTAAGATTGCTTCTGCACTCCACCGCCTGGGCACAAAGCATTCCCTGGTATTGCACGGCATAGACGGTATGGATGAAATCTCAATTAGTGGAAAATCGCTGATATGGGAGGTTAACCAGTATGAGGCATCATCGCCTTACCAGGTTTCCCCCCAGGATTTTGGATTCAATGAGGCAAGCCTGGCAGAAATTAAAGGTGGGACACCCAAGGAGAACGCCGAGATGCTACGCCGTATTCTGGGTGGAGAGAGAAGTCCCAGGCGGGATGTGGTAGTGATGAACGCCGCTGCCGCACTGGTTGCCGGTGACCAAGCCTCAGACCTCAAAGAAGGTGCTCGCCTTGGCGAAGAAGTTATTGACAGCGGACAGGCTCTAGAAAAGCTTGACGGGCTGGTCAGGCTCAGTCAGAGCCTGAGTTAGAAGAGATGCTGAATAAAATTATCAGTCAAAAAAGGGAGGAGGTTGAGCAAAGGAAGAGGAGCATGCCCCTATCCGCTTTGCAGGAAAGCATTGCCCGGCGGAAGGCGCCGCTTGATTTTGCCCTGTCTCTTGACGGTAACCGTACCCGGTTGATTGCCGAGGTAAAGCGGTCATCCCCATCACGAGGGGTTCTCTGCCCTGATTTTAAACCGGTTGAGCTGGCTAAAAGCTATGCTCAAGGGGGTGCGGCGGCTATATCAGTGCTAACCGAGGCAAACTACTTTGAAGGCAGCATTGATTATCTGGCAGCAATCAGAGAGGAGGTTCGTCTTCCCCTGCTGAGAAAGGACTTCATATTTGACCCATATCAGGTATATGAATCCAGTGCTTATGGGGCTGACGCCCTGCTTCTGATAGTGGCTATTCTAAACCAGGAACAGCTTGAGGAACTCATCTCGCTAAGCCACAGCCTCGGTTTAAGGTGTCTGGTTGAGGTTCATAACGAAGACGAAGTAGAAAGGGCACTCCTTAGCCAGGCAAAAATCATTGGCATCAATAACCGAGACCTCGATACCTTCACTATTGACATTAATACCACCCACCGCTTGCGACCCCTCATTCCACGACAACTAATTGTGGTTAGTGAGAGCGGCATCAGCAGCCGAAGTGATGTGGAAAAGCTGAAGGGGTGGGGGGTTAATGTTGTGCTGGTGGGTGAGGCGCTGGTCACTGCTAGTGATATCCAGAACAAGATGAGGGAGCTAATTTTATGACCCAAGTCAAGATTTGTGGAATTAGAGATAAGACTCACGCCTTAGCCGCCATTGAAGCCGGGAGCAACTTTATCGGGCTAGTCTTTGCCCCTAGCCCTAGACAGGTAGTACCTACCGAGGCAAGCGAGATAGTCAGTGCCGTCAAGAAATGCAGTGAGGATACCGTAGTAGTTGGCGTTTTTGTCAATATGCCCGCCTCTGAGGTAAACATGACTGCCAGTTCCTGCAATCTGGACTGGGTTCAGCTAAGTGGTGATGAATCCTGGGAATACTGCCGCCAAATTACTAAGCCGCTAATTAAGGCAATCCGGATAATGCCGGGGCAGCGCCCTGAGCAAATCTGTAGGGATTTGGCTAGAGGGGCAGGAATACTATCCAGCCAAAGGTGTGTCTGCCTCCTTGATTCCCAGGTCAAAGACAAGTATGGCGGTACAGGAATGACCTTTGACTGGAGGCTGGCTCAGCAGGCAGCGGAGCAGTTCCAAGTGATTATAGCTGGCGGTCTTACGTCGGAGAATGTAGCCCAAGCAATTGAGATAGTGACACCTTGGGGAGTGGATGTCTCCTCGGGTGTGGAAACAGAAGGTGTTAAGGATATAGCTAAAATCAGAACTTTTATTAAAGCAGTAAGGAGGGCTGATGACAATAAAGGATAGACAGCTACCTAACCTTGGTGGTTACTTTGGGCAGTTTGGGGGGAAGTTCGTGCCCGAGACGCTAATGCCAGCCCTTAGCGAGCTTAACCAAGCTTACACTGAAGCCATCACTAATTCAGACTTCCAGCAACGATTCCTCCAGCTATGTAGGGAGTATATTGGTCGCCCTACGCCCCTGTACCCAGCTCAACAGCTCTCAGCGAAAATAGGCGGGGCTACTATCTTACTTAAGCGTGAAGACCTCACTCATACCGGAGCCCACAAGATTAATAATGCTTTAGGGCAAGGGCTACTGGCTAAGTATATGGGTAAAACACGAATTATTGCTGAAACCGGTGCCGGACAGCACGGGGTAGCTACGGCTACCGTGTGCGCCATGCTGAGTCTGGACTGCATCATATATATGGGAGAAGAGGATATTAAACGCCAGTCATCCAATGTCCTTAAAATGAAACTACTAGGTGCCGAAGTGCGCCCTGTATCCTCAGGCAGTCGTACTTTAAAGGATGCCATCAATGAGACTATTCGTGACTGGGTAAGCAATGTCCACAATACCTACTACCTCCTTGGTTCAGTTGTAGGTCCGCACCCCTATCCCATGATTGTGCGCAACTTTCAATCGGTGATTGGACAAGAAACGAAGGAGCAGGTCATGAGTATATATCACCGCCTGCCTGACTACCTAATTGCTTGCGTGGGGGGTGGTAGCAATGCCATAGGCTTGTTCCATCCCTTCTTTAATGAGAAAAGTGTCAAATTCATTGGCGTTGAGGCAGCCGGGCAAGGTCTGGAGAGCAACCAACACGCGGCATCGATAATTGCGGGCAATGTCGGAGTATTACACGGAGCTAAGTCATATCTGTTGCAGGATACAAATGGTCAGATATTGACAACCCATAGCATTGCCCCAGGGTTGGACTATCCAGGGGTAGGGCCTGAACATAGCTACTACGCAGATACAGGTCGCGCCAGCTACGTAGGAGTTACTGACGGTCAAGCATTAGAAGGCTTCCGCCTCCTATGTAGCACCGAGGGTATAATTCCAGCGCTGGAACCAGCCCATGCTATCTACTATGCCGCTGAATTATCAGCCAAGCTGTCACGGGATGAACTCGTAGTCATCAATCTTTCCGGTCGAGGCGATAAAGACCTGGACATTGTCTGTCAAGCAATAGGTATGAAATCATGAGCCGTATTGCATCTGTCTTTAGACCAGGTTATAAGGCGCTGATTGCCTATATTACCATAGGTTATCCCAATATGAGCGCTTCTCTTGAAGTGGCGTCCGTCTTAGCAAGCAATGGATGTGATATTATTGAGCTAGGCATCCCCTTCTCTGACCCATTAGCTGACGGTGTCACCATTCAAAAAGCAAGCTATCAAGCGCTTAAGCAGGGTGTTACTCCGCAACTTTGCCTGGAATTAGCTTGCCAGTTACGAAAGAAGCTGTCTACGCCACTGGTATTTATGACTTATTATAATCCGGTATTTAACTTCGGGGTGGAAGCTTTCTGTCAGGCTTGCAATGGGGCAGGAATTCATGGACTAATAGTCCCTGACTTACCACTGGAAGAGGGAGCAGAGTTGGAAGCCGTCACCCGCAAGCATGACCTCGACCTCATATATCTTTTAGCTCCCACCAGTACTGAGGAACGCATCTCTATGGTCGCCACCAGGTCTCAAGGGTTTATTTACCTGGTTTCCCTCACCGGCGTTACCGGCGCCAGGCAAACTCTGCCTCCAGAGCTAGAGGGTTTCGTTAAAAGAGTCAGGCAAAAGGCACGGCAACCTCTCTGCATTGGCTTCGGCATCTCTACGCCAGAGCAAGCCAATCGGGTAGCAAAAGTAGCTGATGGTGTCATTGTGGGTAGCCGCCTCATACAGTTGATGGAAGAGGATGCCACCCTCTCCTCGCTTAAAGCCTTTATTTTAAGCTTGCGAGAGGCTTTAAGTTAACATAAGCCAAGTGGTAATAAAAAGATTAGGAGGGAGAGAGGAGATGCTTTAGACATTTTTACTTAGAACTAGCTTAGAAACTAGAAATAAAAAGGAGGAAAAAGTGGAGAAAGGAATGTATTTTCTTGACCAGAAGGACATGCCGACTCACTGGTATAACATTATGGCTGATATGCCCGGGGATATGCCACAAGTACTGCATCCAGGAACGGGAAAGCCGGCAACTGTAGAGGACGCAGAAGGTCTATTTTCCAGAGCGTGTGCCGAGCAAGAACTAAACAGGACAGACCGCTGGATTGAAATCCCTGAGGAGCTGCAGGCGGTTTACCGTACCTGGAGACCAACGGTGTTGCATAGGGCGTATCGGCTGGAGAAGGCTCTGGATACGCCGGCCAAGATTTTCTATAAATATGAAGGCACAAACCAGGCGGGAAGCCACAAGCCCAATACCGCTACGGCTCAGGCATACTATGCCAAGAAACAAGGGCTTAAGGGATTAAGCACTGAGACCGGTGCCGGGCAGTGGGGCAGTGCCCTGAGTTTGGCAGGGGCATTCTTCGGTCTAGATATCAAGGTGTTTATGGTCAGGATTAGCTATGACCAGAAGCCATATCGCCGCATCGCCATGGAAACCTGGGGGGGGAACTGTGTCCCCAGCCCCAGCCCCGAGACCAGGTCAGGGCGAGCTATGCTGGAAAAATGGCCTGATTGTCCCGGTAGTTTAGGGCTGGCTATTAGCGAGGCAATAGAGTATATGGTAGACCATCCAGAGTATAAATATTCGATTGGTAGTGTGCTTAACCATGTCCTGCTTCATCAGACCATCATTGGCGAGGAATGCCGGAAGCAAATGGAAATGGCCGACGCCTACCCTGATATTATCGTCGGCAACATTGGCGGTGGCTCGAACTTTGCCGGGCAATTCTTCCCCTGGATTCGGGATAAGATTAGCGGAGCCAAGCCAGACATGCGCATCATCTGCTGTGAGCCGGAAAGCTGTCCTAGTGTAACCAAAGGGCTTTATGCCTATGATTTTGGTGACATGGTCGGGATGACTCCCCTGATTAAAATGTATACTCTGGGGCACGGCTTTATCCCGCCCCCGATTCATGCCGGTGGACTACGCTATCACGGGATGGCACCCACTATATGCCACCTCCATAAAATGGGCTTGGTTGAAGCCGTAGCTGTTCCTCAAACTGCCGCTTTTGAGGGAGGGGTAAAGTTTGCCCGCACTGAAGGCATTATCAGCGGTCCCGAGCCATGCCACAATGTCAGGGTAGCTATTGATGAAGCCCTCAAGTGCCGAGAAGCAGGTGAGTCAAAAACCATCCTGATAGCCCACAGCGGGCATGGGCATTTTGACCTGGCTGCCTACGAACGTTACCTATCGGGGCAGCTTGAAGATTATGCCTATCCTGAGGAAGAAGTGAGGAAGGCACAGCTCGAACTGCCCCAGGTACCTGCGGCATAAATAATCTCTTAGCCAAGTAGCGAGATGAGGGGGCTGGGTTTATACCTAGCCCCTTATTTTTGCTCTAATTTTGCCCCAGTGCTACAATAAAAGGGTAGAAGAACAGGGAAATTAACAGGAAATTAATATTTCGCCTATATAATGAAGCTATAATTATGAAAATAATGAAAAGGGTAAATATAAAACATTTAGTTTGTTCCCTTATCCTGATTCTCTCCCTGACACTGAATGCTGGTTGCGGCCTGTTGCCTGATATTGATATCACACCACCACCAAGCCCACCAGCCTCCCATACTGCTACCCCAATCGACCCCGACTGGACGCTACCCCCTATAGAAAGTGATGCCCCCGTACTACCTAACATTGCTGATGTAGTGGCTAAGGTTAAGCCTTCAGTGGTAGCCATCAACGTTATAACTTACGACATTTTCAACCAACCCGAGGAGGGCGCCGGCTCAGGGTGGATTATAGATGAAGACGGAATTATCGTAACCAATAATCATGTGGTCGAAGACGCTGAGAGTGTCACCGTAACTCTGGCTAATGGCGAAACCTTTTCTGCGGAAACAGTCTGTATTGACTCTCTTACTGACCTAGCCGTAGTTAAGATTAATGCCCAAAATCTACCGCCAGCTAATATAGGAGATTCTTCCGAACTAAGGGTCGGTGATTGGGTAGTAGCTATCGGCAATTCACTGGGGCTGGGGATAAGTGCTACCAAAGGGATTGTTAGTTGCTTAGGGGTTTCTTTACCGGTATCATCAGGGCAAACACTATATGACCTTATTCAAACTGATGCTGCCATCAATCCAGGCAACAGCGGAGGTCCACTAGTAAATATGAGGGGAGAGGTAGTCGGCATCACCAGCGTCAAGATTGCTATGGTCGGTGTAGAGGGTATGGGCTGGGCTATAAGTGGCAAGGTGGCAATGTCGATTATTGAGGAGTTAGTTCAGAATGGCTATGTGATTCGCCCATGGCTTGGGGTGGCGGTATCCACTGTAAGTCAATATCTGAAATACAAGTATAACTTAGCCGTTGATAAGGGAGCATTTATCAGCGAAGTAGTTGCTGACAGTCCAGCCGATGAAGCCGGATTAGAGGTACGTGATGCTATTGTTAGCTTTGAAGATAGAGAAATTACTACCGCTGAAGAATTAATCCAAGCAATACACTCCTATCAAATTGGGCAAAGGATAAAAATAATCTATTGGCGGGGCGATACTAAGTCCATTACCTACGCTGTGCTTACCGAGAGTCCACCACCCTGAGTCAGCTTAATCTCTTTACCCCCAATACTATATCATAGCCAGCCAACTTATGGCTTTCAGTAAAGACGCCCTCTTCAGGAATATCTTCAATAAGCTGCCGGGATAGTGTTTCCTGCTTGATATATTCGGCAAAATCTTCTACCACCTGCCTCACATAATCCCCACCTTGATAATAGGTAACAATATAGTCAGCAATATCAAATCCAGCCGATCGGCGCATTATTTGTAATCGGTGCACTATCTCTCGCGCCAGCCCCTCTCTAGCCAGCTCAGGAGAAATCTTTTTAGGAATAGCTGCATAATAAACACCCCCACTCGTGGGAGCTCTTAAGTCTTGTCCCTTGTCAAGTTCCAGCCCGCTGATTTCATAGTTATCCACATCAAGTCTCTTTATTTCGCCAACCGACCTAAATTCCAAGTCTTTTACATTAAGCTCTTCCAAAATTTGAGGCTTCATCCGCTCTAAACTTCTCTGTTCATTACTACCTGCCACACTAACCACAACCTGAGCTAAAGGCTGGCGCACTTTTATGCCTGCTTGGCTCCGAGCTGCCCGACCCAGACTTGATATTTTCATTACTAATCTGGTATCAGCAGCTAACTGCTTATCAATTTTACTCATATCAGCCACTGGAAAATCAGCTAGGTGCACGCTGTCAGGAGCCTCAGAAAATGCTGTTAACACCAAGTTTTGATACAGTTCATCAGCTAGAAAGGGGGTAAATGGAGCCAGTAGCTTTGACAGTGTAACCAGACATTCATAAAGCGTAGTGTATGCCGATAGCTTATCAGCGTCATTCTCACTCTTCCAGAAGCGGCGGCGACTCCGACGCACGTACCAGTTAGATAGGTCGTTGACAAAGCTTTCTATCTTCCTCCCCGCCTCAGTTGGGTTATAAGCATCCAGCGCCGAGTCAACATCAAATATAAGCTGATTAAGCTCAGAGATAACCCACTTATCAAGCTCCGATTGCTCTGATGACGGAGCTCCCGAGCCAGGGATAAATTGGTCTATGTTAGCATAGGTAACAAAAAAGGAGTAGACATTCCATAACGTCAACAAGAAGCGGCGTACTACCTCAGCCACCATATCCTCAGAAAAGCGGCGTACATTGCCCGGCGGTGCAGCAGTAAGGCAATACCAGCGGAGAGCATCAGCCCCATATTTATTAATTATCGCCCAGGGCTCAACCACATTCCCCTTAGCCTTGCTCATCTTCTCCCCTTTGGCATCAAGGATATGCCCCAGGCAGATAACATTCTCAAAACATGGACGATTGAACAGCAGAGTAGATATAGCATGCAGACTATAAAACCAGCCACGAGTCTGGTCAACCGCCTCACAAATGTAATCGGCAGGAAATCGCCCATCTTCAAGCAGTGTCCCATTCTCAAACGGATAGTGGTGTTGGGCTACTGGCATAGCTCCTGAATCAAACCAGCAGTCAATTACCTCAGGCACCCGCTTCATCTGCCCACCACACTTAGGACAGTCAAAGGTCAATTTATCAACAAAGGGACGGTGTAAATCCAACGGCTCCTTAAACCCAGAGAAACCAAGCTTACCTTCTAACTCCTCTACACTGCCTACACATTCCAAGTGGCCACATTCAAGATTTTCGCAACGCCATACCGGCAGCGGTGTGCCCCAGTAGCGCTCCCGCGAGAAAGCCCAGTCAACGTTATTCTGGAGCCAGTCACCAAAGCGTCCATACTTGATATGCTCGGGATACCAGTTTATCTCCTTATTCCCAGCAATAAGACCTTCTTTTACCGCTGTTGTCCTGATATACCAAGTCTGCTTGGCATAGTAGAGAAGAGGCGATTCACAGCGCCAGCAGAAGGGATAAGTATGACGAATCTTCTCACTACGAAAGAGAAGTCCTCTTGACTTAAGGTCATCTAGAATAAGCGGGTCAGCGTCTTTGACAAATTTGCCTGAAAAAGGATAGCTCCCGACAATTTTACCCTGCAAGTCCACCGGGTGGACAAAATCTAAACCATTTTCCACCCCTGCCTGATAATCAACCTCACCGTATGCAGGAGCAATATGGACAATACCAGTCCCCTCTTCCATGGAAACGAAGCCGCCATCAATAACACGATAAGTCACCTTTTCAACCGCTTCCCGTAACTGCAACTCCGTGTTTTCCTGAAAACGCCTCCTCTCCACACCAAAATCAGAGGGATTAAACAAGGGCTCATACTCAATTCCATTGTTCAACCCAACCTCCACTAAATCGCTTCCATGCACCTTCTCCACTACCTTATAGTCATCAAACCCCACAGCCCCTACTCGCAGTGACGCCATAATGAGGTAATCCTTATCTCCCTCAAGTAAAACATAATCAGCCTCAGCATCTACAGCTAAAGCAGTATTACCCGGTAGTGTCCACGGCGTCGTTGTCCACGCCAAGAAATAAACAGGTTTATCTGAAGAGTGGAGAAGGCTAAAAAGATGGTCACGAACCTCAGAACCGGCAAAGGACCCTTTAACAACCCTGAATTTTATGTAAACCGACGGGTCTTCAACATCATCTTGATAGCCCAGAGCAACCTCATGGGAACTCAGTGAAGTACCGCAGCGGGGGCAGTGTGGAGTAACCTTGTATCCCTGATAGACTAAACCCCTATCCCACATCTGCTTTATTGCCCACCAGCAGCTCTCAATGTAGCCGTTCTTCATGGTAACATAGGCATTCGCAAGGTCAACCCAGAAGCCAATCCGCTCGGTCATTGCCTCCCATTCCTTGAGATAGCTAAAAACGCTCTCTCGGCAGTGGGCATTAAATCGGTCAACACCATATTCCTCAATATCTGCCTTGCCCGAAAAACCTAGCTCCCTTTCTACCTCTAACTCCACCGGCAATCCATGCGTATCCCAACCGCCAATACGCGGACTATAATAGCCCTTCATTGCCTTATAGCGAGGGATAACATCCTTAAACACACGAGACAGCACATGATGTATGCCTGGACTACCATTAGCTGTAGGTGGTCCCTCATATAATACAAAACGAGGACATCCCTGGCGGCTGTCAATGCTCCGCTCAAAGATATTTTTCTCTTTCCACAAGCCGAGTATATTCTCCTCAACTTGTGCAAAATTCACCTTACTACTCGCTGGACGGAACATAACAAAAATCTTTCCTCTAAAATTCCACCTTGTAGAAACGAATGCCCAACGTAAATCAACCGAGGCTACTCTTGCCTAAGAAGAATAACTACCCTGCGCTCCTCACCCTCACCCACACCTTGAGTGGTAACATCAGGATGGTCAGCTAAACTAATATGGATAATACGCCTCTCGTAAGCCGACATAGGCTCTAATCTAAATGGCGTACCCTTAGCCTTAACCTGTTCGGCTATGCGCCATGCCAAACTTTGCAACGCTTCATAGCGGCGTTGCTTATATCCCTCCACGTCAATAGTTATGGGCACCCAAGACTTCGTCAGATGAGCTAAAATAAGCCTAACAATATATTGCAGACAAGAAAGGGTCTGTCCCCGCCGCCCAATTAAAATGCCCAAGTCCTCACCCTTTATATTAAAAGCAATCGGAGTAGCTTCCTCCTCTCCCTCGCCAGAAGGTCTAACCTGAGGCACTACCGTAGCGCTCACCCCCATCATATTAAGCAGTGACTCCAACACGCTCCTAGCTGCCTCAGCTATATTATCACCTTTCTTAGACGTCACCTTAATCTTAGCCTCTTCACTACCTAAACCCAATATGCCAGGCCTACCTTCTTTTAGGACGGTGACTTCTACTTCTTCCCGGCTCACGCCTAATTCCTTTAAGGCGTGCTGAATCGCCTCGTCCACGGTCTTGGCGGTTATCTCCAGACTGTCCATAGTCCAATCCTTCTTCTTGCCCAGAGGTAGGTTCAACAATATCAGCACCAGTATCGGCATACTCCGAAGTTTTTTCCTCCACCTGGGCAATTCGTTTCCTATATTTTTTATCCCTGTCAGGTGACTTGGGAGTGGCTACTTTGACTAAGCCACCCCACCCGGTAACGAAGTATTGTATAGCAATCCTGATAACACTTGAGGTCACCCAGAACAGAGCCAGACCACTGGGGAATGATAAAGTGATGAAGGCAAACATCAGTGGCATCATCCACAGCATCAACCGGCTCTGCGTCTGCTGCTTGGGGTCAGCAGTGGTCGGCGTTATCATCTTTTGCTGAACCCACATTGTTCCCCCAACCAAGAGTGGTAACAGAAGCAAGGGATCAGATGTAGCCAGGTTTAACCACAGAAAATTGCTCCCCAAGGGCAGCGCAGAATATACTACTGACCAGGAATAAAGATACTGAGATAGACCCAGGAAATCCTCGGGGGTTACCGCTAAAAGCCGTATAATTGATTGATAAAGAGCAATCCAAATGGGCATCTGAATTAGCATAGGCACCAGGCAACCAGCAGGACTTACACCAGATTCCTTATACAGTTTCATCTGCTCTTTAGCCAGTTTTTCCTTATCCTTGGCGTACTTCTTCTGAAGCTCAGCCATCTTTGGTTGAAGTTCTTGCATTGCCTTGGATGAACTAAGTTGCTTCCGTATAAGGGGATACATCGCACCATTAACCACAATAGTTAGAGCAATAATAGCCAGCCCAAAGTTACTGAACAAATAATGAGACAGCACAATGAGCACATTTATTATTGGCTCCAGGATAATTAAATTCCACGCCTGACCAAATACTTCCAACGAAATCTACCTCACTAGCTTCTTAACGAAAGAGTCCACAGTTCAGCTCCTGATTGTGCATTCAGAGCATAAAGCTCCTCTTTACTCGTATGAATATAAACAACCCCATCGCTGGCACAAAGAGAAGCATATACCTTCTCCTCCAGATTTTTTAACTCACTCTTCTGATTATTCGTAGTATCTATAATCCACACCTGACCTTCTTCTGAA
>Ga0315545_1001161_pt1 | contig 26376 bp, 26 predicted proteins | sample SalMarSW160210MG_FD_203096 | JGI IMG/M metagenome (GOLD analysis project Ga0315545, IMG submission 203096) | Salt marsh sediment microbial communities from the Plum Island Ecosystem LTER, Massachusetts, United States - Salt Marsh Sediment SW1602-10 ...
TGGCTAGTCTGCTTTTTAGGTCATTCATAAACTCATAGGCATAACCAGCATCACGCAGACCAACTAGCCAAGATGGAACAAGTTTAGTATCAGCGTCTATCGCTGTCCAAGTCCAGACATCACCGAAGCCAAATTGGTTCTGTTTGTCTTCTGCCTCTCTTTCGGATATGCGTTAGCTTATTACAATTCGTACCCGGTTGTTATCTTAATTAGCTTTACATTATAATGTAGCATCCTGTTAATCTCAACGGTTGTAATGTAAATCACTCGTTATAACGAGCACAAGTAGCAAAGGTGGTTATGTCCCAATTCTCCTGTAAAAACTCCTAACCTGGATACCTCCAGTGTTAAGCATTCTACACCGCCACCAGCTCCTCTTCAACAGTTCGATTCTGTTCTCCAAAAGCCTCTCGTCTCAGTAGTTCTATTTCAAACCAGATGTCAGAGGGCATCCTGACGCCTTTCCAGCTTTGAGAAGCCGTTATCAGGGTGGCATAGAGTAGCCTCAGGCCAGTGACAACATACTAAAATGTGACACAATACAATTTGGTCGCATTCGAGCGCTGGGGAAGAATTACACGCCTTGCTTGACATTCGATTCAGCGGGTATTAGTATTTACAGCAACGCAGAGGCCAATCACAGGAGGATGCTGTGGGAAAAAGCCGATTTCTATCACTATCTATTCTAAACCTGATTGGATTTCTAGGTACTGTCATAGTGAACGGACTTGCCACTGCTCTTCCCTTAAATAATAAAACAACTGGCCAGTTGTCCGACCAATATCCTAACTTATTCGTACCAGCAGGGTTGACCTTTTCAATTTGGGGGGTAATATATATCCTGCTCGCTATCTTTGTAATATATGGGTTGATTATCGCTATTAAGAAAGATACTCAAAAGATATCCTTCATTGAGAATATTGGTATACTATTTTTTATCTCCTGTCTGGCAAACATCGGCTGGATCTTCGCCTGGCATTACGAAATTCTCCCACTATCTCTACTTCTGATGCTTTTACTTTTAGGATGTTTGATAACAATTTACTTACGGCTTCACATTGGCAAATCAGACTCCCCTCAGACTGAAAAATATCTGGTACATCTTCCTTTTAGTGTATATCTTGGCTGGATTACGATAGCCACAATCGCCAATGTTACCGCTTTATTGGTCGATGTAAACTGGAACACGTTTGGACTTGGGGAGCAATTCTGGGCTGTAGCCGTTATCATTGTTGGTATAGCAATTGCATTAAGTATACTCTTCACACGAAAAGATATATTTTATTGTCTCGTTGTTGACTGGGCATTAATTGGTATATTGATAAAACGGCTCGCTGATTCGACACCCGTGCAAAGCGTAATAGTCATTGCCATTGTTGGCTTGGTATTTATTACTGCTGGAATAATAACTCAAATAATAAGAAGAAAGATATATTAGATGAACGGTAGCTCGCACTCCTTATAGCTACTTCTATCCTATTTGTACGATATCTCCTGATTAACAACTCAGATATTACCGGGGCTCTCTACCTGACTATTGGTACTGATTATGATTGTAAGAAACTGTCCGCGCTATATGTCAGGTTGATGCGGGATTAGGTGCGTGCATAGTGGACAATCCAAGAAAACGCACTGACTTTTCTTGGATACTGTCATGTAAATGTTTGTTATGTCATTGGCTGGGTAATACCTGGTAATTTCATTTTCCGACGCAAATTTCCTCTGGCACTCAAGGCATTCCGCTTTTGTTAACATGAGCCATTCGAAACCCATCGTGGATTGTACTGGTTTCATATTCGTATAGCATTCCACCCCAAAGAGCCAGCTTTTGAGCTAAGTGATTTGCAGGGGAAAATCTACCGGCTGAGGGAAGACCCGAATTGCCAACGTTTTACAACTGAGCTATTATTTACCCTATGGAAGAAAAAATCGGACTAAACTATGAAAATAGCGATTTAGAAATATCATATAGCCTGAGTAAAGGAGTTGGAGAGTCCATCGTATTTATACACGGACTAGGCTGCTCTAAAGATTTTTTCAAAGATGTCTGGAAGCTTCCAGAATATGAGAAATACACAATCCTAGCTTTTGACTTGTTAGGTTTCGGCAATTCTTCCAAGCCCAAAGACTTCTCTTATACCATGGAAGAACATGCCGAACTCTGTAAATTAGCTATTGAAAAACTACAAATTGAGCGGATTCACTTGGTTGGGCACAGTATGGGCGGAGCAATAGGGCTACTTTTGATTGAGAAAATCAGGGCGAAAGTCATCTCGTTTACAAATTTAGAAGGGAATCTGGTTGGTGAAGATTGTACGTTAAGTAGAGAAGCCATCAGGTATTCAATGGAAGATTTCGAGAAAATGGCATTTCAGGCTTTGAAATCCGAGGTTAGGCGCACCAAAGCTCTACTAAGTTCTACGACAGCAAGCAAGAAATTATACTACAAATGGCTTTCCAAAACTACCCCGTACTCGTTTTACAAGAGTGCAGAATCTCTGGTGAACTGGTCTGATAGTGGGAAACTGCTGCGAATGTTTATCGATTTGGATATAAGCAAACACTACGTGTTTGGGGAGTTGAACAAGAACTCGGCCGCAGTAGGAATGCTTGCTACTGTTCCAAAGACACAGATTCCCGGTAGTGGGCATTTCATGATGGTCGATAATCCGCAAGAATTCTATCAAGTATTATTTAGGATTCTATCGGTGGAGCTTACCTGATTTGTTATAGCCAAGTGTTCTAAAAAAGCTGTCTATCATGGCATTATAGGGATTACCTGTCCGTGTCATGCCGATTTCAAACCCATGACTCTTAAGCTCATCTACATACTCACTTGAGGAATACTGTACTCCATGGTCGGAGGAATACTGTACCACTAGCATGGTGGAACCTTGAGCCGACATTCACCAGGTCTAGCTGAAATTAGACCCTAAGCCGAAGTTGAAATCAATCCTCAGGATGCAGAAAGTCTCCGCTGCTCCGACGGGGATTTAGTTAGACTAGCTTCCCGGCGGGGAGCAATCATTGTTAAAGTTAAAGTGACCGATAAATCACCTCAGGGGGTAGCCTTCATGACATTCCATTTCAAGGAAGCGCCAGCCAATCGATTGACTGTCGATGCCTTAGACCCGGTAGCCAAAATCCCTGAGTTCAAGGTATGCTCGGTAAGGATTAGCCCGGCTACCAGACAAGAGCAATCAAGAGAGGGCTGACTTATCTCTAGTCGCCACCTGGCGCTCTGTCCCAAATAGTAACAACCCACGCCAGTGAATTGATGTTATCCAATTTCGCTTCGCCGCTACACGAAAACAAAATTTCATGTAATTATTTAACCTAAATGCGCCAACTCCCTCAGTAACACAGCGCACTGCTCCCCCCTGAGTAATAGTACTCTCACAATCGCGACCTTGTTCTATCATCTTCTGAATACAGCGAATACGCCCTTCAATCCTTTTGAGGCGCTTGCCCAGGGTCTCATCCGACAATGTTTCTAAACAGCTTGCCCTCCGTAGCCAATCAGGCTCCATCAACTACCTTGACACACCCTCTCCCCGTAGGGTATGATACATCCCGGTAACGCTATCAACCTACTTGTTGCATAACATCCCTCAGACAATAAATTTTTACCTAAAGAAAGGGTTATCATGGATGATTTTGAACCAAAGATAGTTGGCTTCTTCTGCAATTGGTGCTCTTACACCGGCGCTGACCTGGCCGGTACTTCACGGGCAAAATATCCACCTAATGTAAGGGTAATCAGGGTGATGTGTTCGGGCAGGGTAGATGAGAGGCTTATATTAAAGGCATTTGCCTTAGGTGCCGACGGTGTCCTAGTATCCGGCTGCCACCCTGGAGATTGCCACTACCAAAAGGGCAACCTGAGTGCCAGAAGAAGAGTTACCGGTTTAAAACCCTTCCTTGAAGCCGTGGGCATCGGTAAAGATAGGCTCAGGCTAGAATGGATCTCGGCATCTGAGGGGCCAAAGGTAGCTGAGACAGTAAAAAGCTTTACCGAAACCATAAAAGGGCTTGGACCGAGTGTGTTTAACAGGAGGCGAAATGAGTATTGAGTATGTACCCACCATATGTCCCTACTGCAGTTGTGGTTGTGGCATCTACCTGGTCATCAAAGACGGGAAGATAATCGGGCAGGAGCCGTGGAAGGAGCACCCAGTAAACGAGGGGACAAACTGTCCCAAGGGGAAGAATGCCTACGATTTCATCTACAGTGAAGACAGGCTAAAGATGCCACTGGTGAGAAAGAACGGCGACCTTCAGGAAACCTCTTGGGATGAAGCGCTTGACCTTATCGCTTCCAAGCTGAAGGAAGCTACCCCGGAAAAGTTTGGCTTTATTGCCTCGTGTAGAAGCAGTAATGAGGATGCTTATGTGATGCAGAAGTTTACTCGGGTGGTGATGGGCACTAATAATGTAGAATACTGCGGTAGATTGTGCCATTCTCCAGCCGCGGCTGCCCTAATTCCTGCTATGGGCTCAGGAGCAATGCAAACCTCTCAACCTGAAATTGAGCTTGCCGACTGCTTCTTCCTTGCCGGAGTTAATATACAAGAGACCTTTCCTATGATAACGCGGAGGGTACGCCGCGCCAAAGCCAAAGGAGCCAAGGTTATTTATACCGACCCCAGGAAGACAGGTACGGCAAGACATCTGGCTGATATCCACCTACCATTGAAATCAGGCACTGATGCCGCCCTGATAAATGCCATGATGAAAATTATCCTAGATGAGGGGCTGGAGAATAAGGAATTTATTGCGTCTAAAACTGCCGGGTTTGATGAATTACGCGATTCTCTGTCCAAGGTAGACCTAAATGAGGCAGAGAAGATTACTGGTGTTCCGCTGGAGAAGATTAAAGAGGCGGCAATCACCTTTGCCAAGGCAGAGAGGGCATGCATTCTCTACGACCAGGGTATGTCCCAGCATTATGTTGGCACCGACAATGTCAGGGATCACGCTAACTTAGCCCTTCTCTGCGGGCATGCCGGTAAGCCAGGGAGTGGGATTAACTCAATGAGGGGGCAAATAAACGGTGAGGGCAGCGGAGATATGGGCTGCCTGTGTGTTTTTTACCCCGGATTTAAGCGTGTTGGTGAGGAATCGGCAAAGTTCTTTGAGGAGGCGTGGCAAGTTAATAACCTGCCGACGAAGCCTGGGATTACCTATATAGACATGCTATATAACTGCCCATACCTCTATATTGTCGGGGCAGACCCGATGATGGTAATACCCGATGTTAATAATGTCAAGAAGGCTTTAGAAAAGGCCAGTTTCCTCGTGGTTCAGGACATATTCCCTACTGAGATAAGCAAGCTTGCCCATGTGGTGCTACCAGCAGCTAGCTGGGTGGAGAGGGAGGCTACCCATACCTGGATAGATAGACGGGTGCAGAAGATAGACAAGGTTATTGACCCTCCCGGTGAAGCCAAGCCCGACTGGCAAATTATATGCCAATTAGCTGAGAGGATGGGCTACCAGGATAAATTTAACTTCACCTCATCTGGGGAGATATTTGAGGAGATGAGAGGCTGTGTTCCCCAGTATAAAGGGATAACCTACGAACGGCTAAAGAAGACGGTGGGAGGAATCCACTGGCCCTGCCCCTCAGAGGACCACCCGGGAACACCCACCATGTTTTTAGAGAAATTTGGTACTCCTGATGGCTTAGGGCATTTCCAGGCGGTAGAGTTTAAACCCCCGGCTGAATTACCCGATGACGAATATCCATATATCCTGACCACAGGCAGAAGCATATTCCATTATCATACCGGGGCAATGACGCGGAGGACGCCAAAGCTGCTTGATGAAGTTCCTCGGAGCTTTGTTGAAGTCAATCCTGAAGATGCTATTAAGGCAGGGGTCAAAGACAAGGATGTGGTTACTCTGGAGACAAGACGGGGTAGTATAGAAGCTGAAGCTAAGGTAACCGACGAGGTACCGCCCGGTCTGCTTTTTGTTCCCTTTCATTTTCCGGATTCCCTTGCCAATGTGTTAACAATCTCAGCCTTAGACCCCAAAGCCAAGTGTGCTGAAACCAAAGTATGTGCTGTTAAGATGGAGGTGAAACAATGAAGGGAGATATGTATATCGCTCGTTCCTCAGATAAGGAGATACTAGAAAAAGCCGAGTGTGGCGGAGTGGTTACTTCTCTGCTTAAGTTTGCTCTGGAGAGTGGGAGGGTGGACGCTGTGCTTGCCATAAAAGCAAGAGATGGCAACAGATACGATGGTGTACCCATCCTAATCACTGAACCGGAGAAAGTTATAGAAACCGCAGGAGCATTGCATTGTGCCTCACCTAACATCTCACGCTTTCTCAAGGAATATCTTGATGGTGCCTCTGACTTGAAAGTAGCCGTTACCGTCAAGCCCTGTGATGCTAAGGCGATTATTGAACTCACCAAGAGAATCCAGATTAATCTCGATAACTTGCTCCTTATCGGTTTGAACTGTACCGGTACTCTGTCTCCCACAAAAGCCAAGACGATGATGAAAGCGGAATTTGAAGTAGACCCGGCTGATGTCGTTGCTGAAGACATCGAAGACAATAAATTAACAATCAGGTTAAAGGATGGGACAGAAAAGGAGAAGGACCTGACCGAGCTTGAAGAGCGGGGATATGGGAGGCGGGAGAATTGCCGTAGATGTGAGACCAATATTCCTATTATGGCTGATATTGCCTGCGGTAAGTGGGGAACTACAGACAAGAATACAACCTTCATTGAGGTTTGCTCGGAAAAGGGAGCTGACTTTATTAAGGCAGCAATTGAAGCTGGCAAGATTAAGGTGGAACAACCGACTAGTGATGCCGTAGAAAGCAAAAGGAAGAAGGATGAGGCGGCGATAGAATTAGCGCGGCAGTGGCAAGAGAAGGACTTTGCCAGCCTCAAAGCAATGAGTGGTGATGAAAGGTTCAATTACTGGTTTGAGCAATTCAGCCGCTGTATTAAATGCTACGGATGCCGGGATGCCTGTCCCATATGCTACTGCAAGGATTGTTATCTAGAAGCAGATAGAGGTTTGGTGCCTCCGGGGGAAGTGCCACCGGACACTATGTTCCCTATGGTAAGGATTACCCATGTTATGGACTCATGTGTTAATTGCGGACAGTGTCAGGATGTTTGCCCTATGGAGCTTCCCCTTTCCCGCCTGATATTCCTGCTTAATAGGGAACTGGCTGGCATCTTTAAGTATGAGCCTGGAATGGATGTAAATGAACTTCCTCCATTAAGAACAATCACCGACCAAGAGCTGAGTCTCAGCGGTGTTGACGTCACCTTCTAGTGTTAGATATAGGTAGAGGCTAGATTTAAGACAGACACTTCTTCAGGCAAGGTAAGCAGTAAACCATATATATGAAATGATGACCTCAATTGTCCTTGCCGGTGGTAAAAGCCTGCGGCTAGGTAGGAGTAAGTGCCTGGAGACCATTAACGACAGAAGCCTGATTGAGCGGGTTATAGAACGGCTCAAATCAGTGAGTCGCCAAATACTGATAGTAACCTCCCGAGGACAGCTTGACCTTCCCGCCATCGGTGAGGCAGAAGTGCTGGTAGACCTTTACCCCAGTAAAGGACCCCTGATGGGGATATATACAGGCTTGCTAGATGCTGAGTCTTCATATAGCCTTGTGGTCGCCTGTGATATGCCTTTCCTAAATATTGAATTACTGCGCTATATGATTGAATTATCACCGGGTTTTGATGCAGTTGTCCCTCGATTAGGAGAAGGAAAGGTAGAACCACTCCACGCTATATATTTCAAAGGCTGCCTAGATAATATAAAACCACTATTGGAGCATAACCAATTGGAGGTCAGCCGCCTCCTCAACACAGTGCATGTCAGATATGTTGAACAGGCAGAATGCCAAAGGTTTGACCCTAAGCTTTTAAGCTTCTTTAATATAAATTCTCAGTCAGACCTAGACCGAGCTATTAACCTTGCCGCAGAGAACATACATTGACTTGTTAGAGATTATCTAGTATCGTTTAAGTGTCATCTATACTTATGACTGTGAAAAGGCTTAGTCCATTAGTAATTGCTGTAGTAGGAAACTCAGGTGCAGGCAAGACTACCCTGATAGAACGGTTACTGGAGGAACTCAACAGGAGAAAATACTCAGTGGCAGTTGTAAAGCACTGCCCTCACGGGTTTGACTTGGATGTTGAGGGGAAAGACTCTTGGCGCTTTATGCAAGCAGGGGCAAGGGGAGTATCCCTTGCATCATCTGGTCGAGTCGGGCTCATTGAGGAGAAGGAGATTATTCCCCGTCTAAGAAGTGTTGCCGAACACTACTTTCCTAGCTACGACATCGTGTTAGGTGAAGGATTTAAAGAAGAGAAAGAAGTAAGCAAGATACTAGTGGTCAGGAAAGGGGTTAGTGAGCATGTCTCCTATCCGCAAGATGATATACTGGCTCTGGTAAGTGATATTGAAATAAAAGCAGAAAAGCCTGTTTTTATACCCGATAATGTACCCGGTATAGCCGATTTTATTGAGCAACTTTTTAATCAGGAGGATAATATGGAAACATCAGTGACACTTCTCATCAACAAGAAGTCAGTTCCGTTAAATCCCTTTGTCCAGAGCATCTTTAAGAATGTAATCATAGGGATTATAGGTGACCTTAAGAGGGAAGATGAAGAACTGAAGCAAATTGAGTTAATAATAAAGCCGTAGAACGATAACAGATAAAAGGGTTGATGGGATATCAAGAGCATAAACACAAGAGTCTCAATAGCGTAAGCTGTGCTGTCCTTACCCTCTCTGACACCCGAACTGAGCGCGATGATGAGTCAGGGAGACTAATAAGGCAAAAACTCAGCGAAACTGGGCATCCAGTAATATTGCATTGTATCTTGAAAAACGAGACCGACTCTATCCAGAAGAAGATATATGAACTCCTGAAAGAGGAAGAGCTTCAAGTCATTATAACCAGCGGTGGCACCGGCATAAGCCACCGAGACATTACTGTAGAGACAATATCCCCGATTCTGGAGAAGAAGCTGGATGGCTTTGGTGAGCTTTTCCGGTTCTTAACCTACGGTGAGATAGGGACCGGTAGTATTATGAGTAGAGCAATTGCCGGTATGGCTGGGGGCAAGGTTATTCTTTGTCTTCCTGGTTCTCCTGAGGCGATAAATCTGGCAATGGAAAAAATAATTTTACCTGAGCTCGGACACCTGGTTAGGGAGGCAACAAGATGAAGCCTTTTGGAGCACTCCTTCCCTTCGAGGAATCAAAAAGGATTGTCGACGCCAACATAAAGCCAATTGCAAGGGTAGAGGCAATCAACATTGATGATGCCTCGGGGAGGGTTCTGGCAGAGGACATTGTGGCTACTTTAAGCACACCCCCCCTTGATAGAGCGGCTATGGATGGCTATGCAGTTAAAGCTAAAGATACCTTTAATTCTGGTCAATTGAATCCCAAGGTGCTCAACCTGATTGGTGAATTACATGCCGGGGAAACAGCTCGGAAGAGAGTGAACACGGGGGAGTGTATTCAGATTGCTACTGGGGCAGTGATGCCCAAGGGTAGTGATGCTGTGGTGATGGTTGAGGATACCGAAAAGGAAAATAAAAAGATAAAAATATTTAAGTCAGTTTACCCGAAAGCCAATGTGGCTAAAAAAGGAGAGGATATTAAAGCCGGAGAGCTCATTCTAAGGTGTGATTTTATTTTGGACCCGGGTAAAATCGGTGTGCTCGCCTCTCAAGGAATAAGTCAAATTAAAGTCTATGAAAAACCAAAGGTAGCGATAGTCCCTACCGGAGAGGAGGTAGTTGAGGTTGGCAAAAGGTTAAAACCGGGGCAGGTTTACGATATCAACTCCCACACTATTACCTCGGTGGTGAAGACGAACGGCGGCATTCCTTCCAACGCTGGCATTACTTCTGATGATATCGATATTATCAAATCAACAATCGCCGAAGCTCTAAAAAGTGACCTTGTGGTTATCTCGGGGGGCTCCTCTGTAGGAGAGAGAGACCTACTATTAGATGTACTTCAGACCCTAGGTGAGGTTCTCTTTCACGGAATTCAGGTAAAACCGGGGAAGCCAACCATTTTTGCGATGATACAAGGTAAGCCAATCTTGGGGATGCCCGGCTACCCTACTTCTTGCCTGATTAACACTTACCTCTTCCTTGTACCAGCTATAAGAAAAATGGCTCACCTGCCACCCTTAGTAGGGGAGACCGTTGATGCAAGGCTTTCACGAAGAGTCCCCGGAAGCGTGGGCAGAAGGCAATTTTTAACTGTAAAAATTGAGGGAAGTGATGCCATTCCCCTGTTTAAGGAGTCGGGGGCAATAACCAGCATAGCCAAGGCGGATGGCTATATTGAAATAGCGGAGAATATTGATTTACTTGAGAAGGGCAAGCCGGTTACAGTAACACTCTTCTAGATTATTATGGCGTTAGCCATTATTATCCATAACCTCTAGCTTATCCCCAGCCTTTACTGCTCCGCCTTTGATTACCCTGGTGAATATCCCCTCCTTAGGCATTATACACTTACCTATCTGCTGAAAGATAGCGCAGCCGGTGTGACACTCCTTTCCTATCTGGGTCACCTCCAGAATGACGTCCTTCCCTACAGCCAGCCGTGTGCCGATGGGTAAGGAGACCAGGCATAACCCATCCACAGTAAGATTTTCGGCAAAATCCCCAACGCTTAACTCCAGCCCCAGACGGCGCATTTTCTCAATACTATCTAATGCCAACAGGCTTACCTGTCGGTGGGTATCTGAGGCGGCATGGGCATCATCTACCAGACCATAATCTTTTTCGAAGAAACCTTCATCTATAGGTGTTTTACTCACTCCCTTCTTGTGGCTTCTGCAGACGGCAACTATCATGGCCATATTTTCACTCCCCACTTTTTCTCTGGTAGTCTCCACTTTTTCCACCCTTTTTACTTTCTAGGTATATTTCGGTGATAGTCATCGTTTTGTCTACTGGCTTGCCCATGTCGTAAATGGTCAAAGCGCTAACTGAGACGGCAACCAAAGCCTCCATTTCTACCCCCGTTTTGCCGGCACTCTTCACCCTGGCTGTAACTACTATAGAGTTATCCCCAGATAGGTCGAATTCAATAGCGATGTTGCTAATCAATACTGGATGGCATAGGGGTATTAAGTCGGGCGTCTTTTTAACCGCCATTATACCAGCAATCCTGGCTACGGCTAGAACGTCTCCTTTTTCCAATCCAGCAGTCTTGATTTGTTCCAAGGTAGTCGGCTTCATCATTACCCTGCCTTTGGCTACTGCTTCACGTTCCGTTTCAGCCTTCTGACTTACGTCAACCATTCGAGCCTCACCCTTTGAGTTTATATGAGTTAGCTTAGTCATTGTCCTCCTTCTCTTTCTTAATTTCCCAACCTGATACCCTAGCCTCCTATCTGACACATCGGTCGCCTCACTGTCCCTGGGCCAAGCCCTCCGGTCAAATGGTGCCGCTCCCGCTTAATGGCGACTGCTTGCTGGATAAGCTGTTTTAGCTCATCCACGCTAGCTCCGTTACGTAGTGGCTCCTTCAAATTGACCTCGTCATCGTCTAGGAGGCAGGGGCGCAACTGTCCATCGGAGGTAAGGCGAAGGCGATTACAACTATGGCAAAAGTGCTCAGTCATCGGGCTGATGAAACCTATGGTACCCCTGGCCCCAGGCAATCGGTAATACCTGGCAGGACCATTGCCTGTTTTGCCGGTATAAGGCTCCAGTTTGCCTAGAGATTGAATGCGTTCCTGGATTTTCTGGGCAGATACCGTCCCAAGGGCTTCAGCTCCTGGTATACCGAAAGGCATGAATTCTATAAACCTTACATGCCATCCTTGACTGATGCTCATTTGAGCCAAATCAATAACTTCATCATCGTTTATGCCCCGTAGCACCACCGTATTTATTTTGACGGGGCACAATCCAGCCTCATGTGCTGCCTCGATGCCGGAGAGCACCTCTTCCAGTTTATCCATTCCAGTAATACGCTTGAACCTTTCCTCCCTCAGCGTGTCTAGACTCACGTTAACACGTTTTAGCCCAGCCTCTTTAAGCTCAACGGCGTACTTACTTAAAAGAGTGCCGTTGCTAGTAAGCGAGATATCGTCGATACTTTCTATCAGAGAAATCATCCTGACAAATTCAGCGAGGTTGGGTCGCATCAGAGGTTCACCACCGGTAATACGCACTTTGCTTATACCAATACTGGCGGCTGCCTGAACTACGCGTTCTATTTCTTCATAGGAAAGTATTTCGTTTCGGAGCAGGTGGGGAACTGAACCTACCGAGCAGTAGATGCAGCGCAAATTGCAGCGGTCAGTAACAGAGATTCGCAAGTAGTTAATCTGGCGTTGAAAGGAATCGAAAAGACCGGTCATTTCCCCCTCCTGACTACATGAACACCGGTAGCTTTGAAGGTGGCATAGACTTTCTTTGTCCTAGCTAAATTCAACTCCTCTGATGACCTCTTGGTTACTAGAGCAATTAACGAGAAACCACAGTCTATCTCAATACGGCTGAGTGGACCAAGGGATACTACCTGTGTTATTTCCCCAACGAACAAGTTTCTGGCACTACTTGACACTGTTGATAAGGTTAGTGTTATATCTTCTGGCCTAACACAAGCACAAATCTTTTCTCCTATAGCATAATCTGAAATTGCCTCTATAACCCCACCACCAATATCTATAGTCACTACCTTATCCTGGCTGGACACTATCACCCCATCTATAATATTCTCAACACCTACGAACTCGGCTACCTCTCTATTTCGGGGGGAACTGAATATATCCCTTGGGACTCCTGTCTGAAGGACTTCACCATTTATAAGCACACCTATTCTATCAGCCAGCCGCTGACCCTGTGACATATCGTGGGTAGCCATTATTATCGTGGTGTCATACCGATGAATAATATTTGCTATCAGTTCCTCAATTTTTGATGTCGAAATTGGGTCAAGGTTTGCTGTAGGTTCATCCAGTAGCAATACCTCCGGTTCACTTACTATGGCTCTGCCTATTGCCACCCTTTGTGCTTCGCCACCGGATAGTGTCCTAGCATTTCTGTTTTTATAGGCTAAGAGGTCGACCAGCTCCAGAATATTGCTGACCTTTTCTCGGACACTAATTCCCCTTGCCCCTCTCCATTTCAGAGCATAGGCAATATTACTATAGACGCTGGTGTTAAATACCACTGGTTTTTGCAGGACAAAAGCCATCCTCCTTCGCACTTCTAATCTCATCCCTCTTAACTCGGTAACATCTATGCCGTCAAAATATATTCTCCCTGAGGTGGGCAAATCAAGCAGGTCTATTAGGCGTAGAAGTGTAGTTTTGCCAGCACCGGTGGGGCCAATCAGAGCAAAGGCTTCACCTTTGTCAACCCTTAAGTTGATGTTTCCCAGGATGTCTCTTTCACCATATTTCTGGTGCAAATCTACTACCTCTATTAACGGCATTATTACCTCTGCTGTATTCTATTCAAAACGAAATTGACTATAAGGGCTATGAATATAAGAATCATGCCTAGTGCTAGTGACAGCTCTAGCTCGCCCTTAGAGGTTTCCAGTGATATGGCAGTAGTGATGATCCTGGTAAACCCCTTGATATTGCCGCCGACCATGAGAGCTAACCCCAACTCTGAGATAGCTCTGCCAAACCCCATTATTACGGCGGCTAGAACAGCGTATCTCGCCTCCCTTAAGACAACGACGGCAACCTGAAAGCCACTGGCACCTAGAGAGATAGCTGTATCTAAAATCGCCTTGTCTACTCCACTCAGAGCTGAGATAGTCAAACCGAGCAGTATCGGGGTGATTAGTATCATCTGACCTATCACCATAACCGTTGGGGTGAACAGCAGGTTAGTTCCGCCCAGCGGTCCGGCTCGGGAAAAGAGTACAAAAACAAATAAGCCCACACAAACGGTAGGAAGGCTGAAGAATGTCTGGATGACATTTATCAAAATCCTCTTGCCCGGGAAATTGTGAAAGTGGATGAGACTTGCTAGAGGTATGCACATCACAGAGGCAAGGAGACAGGAGGTCACCGAAATGCTCAGTGACCTCCCCGCTATCTCCATAACCTCGGGGTCAAGTGTAACTATCAGCTCTATAGCCTTGATAAAGCCCTGCCATATTTCAGTCAATTGCTTTCAACTCCATCCAAGGCGTTAACAACGGCTAAATACTATTTGGGTTCCGCCCCAGCGCAAGGGGTAAATAGCTGCATACCATATTCCTCTACGCCGTAATCACCAATTAGCTCCTGAATTTCGGGCGAGGTAAGGAAGCTTATCAGGTTGTTAGCCAGGTCAATCTTTGTTTTAGGGTTATTTTCTGGATTTATGGCAATAGCGGAGTAAACATTGAGCAATATATCTCCCTTGTCCACTATTGGCACCAAGTCTATCTTACCCTTGTAAGCCAAGAAAGTCCCCATGTCGGTAAGGGTATAAGCCTGTTTTTCGCTGGTCATCATCAGAGTCGGTCCCATGCCAATCCCGGCTTCTATGTACCAAGTACCGGCAATTCTGACCGTCTCATAATTAAAGCCGGCTGCCTCCCAGATTGCCTTCTCTTTACCGTGGGTTCCTGAATCATCCCCCCTAGAAACAAAGCTTCCGATTCCCGTTTCCATCAGCGTTTTGAAAGCATCCTCAGGGCTCATACCTTCTATGCCTGCCGGGTCACCCGCTGGCCCCACGATGCGGAAGTAGTTATAGGCAAAGGGCACGCGAGCTACGCCGTAACCCTCAGCTACGAACTGCTCTTCACGGGCTTTGGAATGAACGGTAATGACATCCACATCTCCTCTTCTGCCGTATTCCAGAGCTTTGCCCGTCCCAACATACATTACATCCAGTTCAACATTATACTGTTCCTCAAACATTGGCTCTAAGTACCCCCACAGCCCGGTATCGTAGAGGCTGGTAGTTGTTGCCACCCTTAGCCTTTCCTGAGGTGGCAATGGTGACGCTGTGGAGTCTCCACATCCCACCATTCCTATGATTAGACTGATAAGTGCTATCACTGGTATTAAAGAACTAATTACTTTGTTTTTCAAAATACCTACCTCTATCGCTTTAGGAGTGAAAAATGGTTAGGCATAAAAAAACACCTCCGAAAGGAGGTGCCTTGACATTATATATGCCCATAGTCAAGCTCTCCTTTTCAAACACGGGAGGCGTAAACGTTTCCCCTTACACCCTATCGGTTACTGCCCATAGACAAAATGCCCTTAGGTACAGCAACTCGGAGGCTTCTATTCAGTTTTATAAGACCTGTTCAGCCCCTTATAGTAGGCATAAAAAATATACCTTATTGAACACTCATAAGTCAATAGCACCCCACCGCAGTTGAGCATTAAATATACTTGTTTACCGATTATAGGATAGATAGTGGCTAACTGAAAATAAACTTCCAGGCTTCTATTGAAACATGTCTTGCCCTAATATCCTTAATAGATAACCTCATATGGCTTCTTAGCACCAACGAGACCAAAATGCTATAATAATAAATAGAGTTGAATTTGTATCCAGTTAGTTGACCCAATACACCAACTACTAACGACTACACTTAACAGTATTATCCTTTGGGAAAGCATGAACGATTACATTATCAAAGTAGAAAACTTAGTTAAAAAATTTGGTGACCTAGTTGCGGTAGATGACATCAGTTTCACTGTAGCACGGGGGGAAATCTTTGGCTTTTTGGGCCCGAATGGGGCAGGAAAGAGTACTACCATCAATATCCTGTGCACCCTTTCTAAACCAACATCGGGACGAGCCACCATTGATGGCTTTGATGTGGTGCGCCAGCATAGCCAAGTGCGCCAGTCAATTGGGTTGGTCTTTCAAGACCCTAGCCTTGATGAGCGGCTCAGCGGGTTACAAAACCTGTACTTTCATGCCATGGTGTATAGCGTGCCTGCCTCAGTTCGTGAGCAGAGGATTAGGCAAGTGCTCAAGATGGTAGAACTGTGGGACAGGCGCAATCATCAAGTACGCACCTATTCTGGAGGTATGAAACGCCGTTTGGAGATAGCCAGAGGCTTATTACACTACCCTAAGGTGCTATTCCTCGATGAGCCTACACTGGGGCTAGACCCACAAACGCGCAACCGTATATGGGAATACATACTTGAGTTGCGACGGCGTGAAGGGACTACTATTTTTTTGACCACTCACTATATGGATGAGGTAGAAAATGCAGACCGCATTGCTATCATTGATCACGGTAAGCTCGTTGCCATCGATACCCCAGAGGGGCTAAAGAAGATTGTGGGTAAGGACATTATCTCTGTGAAAACTGACGATGATGATAAAGCCGCCGAACAGATCAGGCTTTGCTACCAAATGGAGGCCAGGCATGACAGCAATGGTCTCACCTTTGAGATAGCCAATGGAGAGGAGTTCCTCCCTACCTTCATCAGGGAGTTCGGTACCAAGATACTGAGTGTCAGCCTGCGCCGCCCGAGCTTAGATGATGTCTTTCTCAAGCTGACCGGGCGGGAGATACGGGAGGAGGAGGTTAGTGATGTATTCAGGGCAATGCTTCATCAGCACAGTCGCCGCAGGCGGCGCTAGGACGGAGCAATGAATAATCTGCGTGGAGTGTACATCATTTGGTACCGCGATTTGCTTCGTTTCTGGCATGATAAGATGCGTATGATTGGCTCCCTAATCTTCCCTCTACTATTTCTGTTCGTGTTTGGCAGTGGTCTCAGCGGTAGGATGGGCTTCCTTGTCCCTGGAGTCGATTTCGCCCAGTTTATGTTCCCCGGTATTATTGGAATGACAGTGCTTATGGGCTCGTTTTCGGCTGGGATATCTGTGGTCTGGGACCGAGAGCTTGGCTTTCTGAAAGAAGTGCTAGTGGCGCCAATCAGCCGTGCCTCAGTAGCCATGGGGAAGACACTCGGTGCGGCGACAGTGGCACTGCTCCAGGGAATCGCTATCCTGATATTCGCGCCCCTGATTGGTGTCTCCCTTTCCGTATGGACAGTGCTGGCACTGTTGCCGCTGATGTTCCTGCTGGCTGCTTCCATGGGCTCACTGGGCATCCTACTGGCAGCACGAATCAGATCCATGGAGGCGTTTACGGCAGTGATGCAACTACTGATGTTTCCTATGGTGTTCCTATCTGGAGCATTCTTTCCTCTGCAGGGGCTACCTGGGTGGATGAATATCTTGGTGAAGATCAATCCGGCTACCTACGGCGTCGCCCCAATTCGCCAGGTAATACTAGGGGCAACGCCTGACTCTCCTTTCGGCATCACCCTGCTTGGGCACACTATGTCACTCTGGGAAAATGTTGCTGTGCTGGCACTATTTGGGGCAGCTATGACCATCATGGCTATGTGGTCTTTCGGCAATCAAGAGTAGTTTGAAATTTAAGCAAACCCATTGAGGTGAAATCTTTCTATATCTTAAGCAACCTCAATGGGGGATTAATTACCTATCATCAACCCTTATCTGAAGTCAATAAATAGGAGGTGTCTCAGTTTCGACAAGAAATCGGCTCCAGTGCAGCCTGCTGAGCTAGTTCAGATATATAGTTGATACTCTAAAGCGTGGTCTATGCTCGGCTTTAAGTTCGGGTCAAGCCACAACAATTTTTTTCGGTTTCTTGACAAATTTTACTTAATTAGTTAAAATAAAATTAATAATATAAGAAAAGTATTTGTTGGTGCTTTCGAAAGAAAGCCTAAGAGGGAAACCCGTGTAAGTCGGGTGCGGTCCCGCCGCTGTGATTGGGGACGAAACTTGAGAATATGCCACTGTTTCGTTTTAACGAAATGGGAAGGACTCAAGGAGTAGGGGTAGCCAAAAGCCAGAAGACCTGCCAACAAAGTAGACAGACCTTTGGGGAAAAGGTTTGAGGGAGATGGTAAATCCCTTAACCAAACTTTGGTTAAGGGATTTTTTAATATAAACGAACTCTTAAGGTAACAATATATGAAAGCGGCGCTGTTGAAATCCCCCGGTCAATTGGTTATTACCCAGGTTCCTGACCCTGAACCCCCGGCAAAAGGTCTTGTTGTCAAAGTGGAGGCATGCTCCATTTGTGCTACAGATATAAAGATGTTTAGGTACGGGCAACGGGATCTAATCTACCCGCGTATTCTGGGTCATGAAATTGCTGGAGTGGTAATTAAAGGTGGTACCGGTGATACCCCTTTTACAAAAGGAGAGCGGGTGCAGATTGCACCTGGGATAAGTTGTAATACGTGTCCTGCCTGCCAGCGAGAAGCGCCCAACCAATGCGACCACATAGGCATTTTTGGTTTTACCCATCATGGTGGGTTCGCCCAGTATCTTGCCGTACCCGCTGAAAGTGTAGCCTGTGGAGGTGTCAATATTATTCCGCCTGGGCTTACTTTCGAGGAAGCTACTTTTGCTGAGCCTCTAGCTTGCTGCATCAATGGTCAGGAGCTTGTGCGCCTGGAGGGTAGAGATGTGGTGCTTATCCTGGGGGCTGGTCCGATGGGTTGTCTACATACTATGTTAGCTCAGGCTAAAGGAGTGAAACAGATTCTACTTGCGGAAAGGTCACTAAAGCGGCTTAAGACGTCCATCGCCGCAGAACCCTATCGTCTTATCGATGTCTCTAAAGAGAACCTGAAGGAGGTTGTGAGAGCAGAAACAGAAGGTCGTGGAGTTGATGTAATTATGTTGGCTTGCCCAGATTCTGCCATAAACTATCCTATCTTGGAGCTTCTGGCACCGCGGGGGCGGGTTTGCTTTTTCTCAGGTTTACCACCAGAGAAGAGCCAACTTTATTTTGATGCTAACTTTCTCCATTACCGCGAAATCAGCTTTGTCGGAGCCTATGGCTGCACGGCAGAGCAGAATCGCTTAGCTCTTGAACTTATGGCTTCGGGGCAGGTAAACGTTAACTGGCTAATCACTAAGCGAATATCATTAGAAGCGCTCCATGAGGGGATTGATTACTTAATTGGACATAATGGCATGAAAGTGGTGGTAACAGAATTTTAAATAGGAGGCAATGATATGTTTGATGACAAAAGGCTGAAGGAATTTGGCAATAAAGTATCTGAGGTAGCGCGGGGAAGAAACTTAACACGCCAGGAGACTAAGGAGATGTTTTATCAAGTACTCCTGAATGAACAACCAGACCTACAGCAGGGAGCTTTTATGATAGTCCTCACAGCTAAGGGAGAAACGCCAGAGGAGATTGCGGGAAGCTGGGATGCTATTTTTGAACTAGATACAGCAAAAGTGAACCCATTCACGCCTGAACCTCTGGTTGAAAATTGTGGTACTGGAATGGATGAATTAAAGACTTTTAATATCAGCACCGCGGCCGCTGTAGTAGCAGCGGCTAATGGCATCTATATGGCTAAACACGCCGCCAGAGCTCTTACCTCCACATGCGGAGCGGTTGATATAGTTGAAGCTCTTGGGGTTGATGTAGAGTGTGATGTGGAGACTGTTAAACGCAGTATTGAAAATGCAGGAATAGGTATTTTTAACGGCATGAGCCCCATGGTTCATCCTCAAGCCCTAGGCCGAATCTTATCGCAGATTCGCTTTGGCACCATTCTTAATATTGCTGCCTCCCTGGCTAATCCTGCCTTGCCCAGGTACGGGGTAAGAGGAGTCTATTCTGAGGCATTGGCAAAACCTGTTGCCCGATTAATGAAAGAGATTGGTTACAAGAGAGCCCTTGTGGTTCACGGTTTAAATGCAGATGGAACTAAAGGCATGGACGAAATTTCTACCCTCGGTGAGACGAAAATTGCAGAATTGCACGAAGACGGGCGGATTACTAATTATAGTCTTGTCCCCGAAGATTTTGGTATCCGACGTGCCACCTATGAAGACCTGTTACCATCGGCAAATATGGAGGAAGGGGCTCTGAATTTTCTAAGGATATTATGCGCCAAAGACCAAGGCCCAAAATATGACATTGTCTGTCTTAACACAGCTCCTATTCTATACTTGATGGGTAAAGCAAAGGATTTCAAAGAAGGCATTAACAAAGCCAAAGAAACTATTAAATCTGGTCAGGCAATTGCCCGATTGAGACTATGGGTAGGAGAACAGAATTCCCGTCCTCAAGCTGGGTTAGCCAAGCTCGATTATCTATTAGCCCGAGTATAGACAAATAGCATTAGACCAAAGAGCAGATTGCTATCAATAGGTTTAACTGAGAATAAGGGCTACATTATTTAGAATCAATACAATGTAGGTGATATAATTAAGGCCGCCGCTGTAGTTGGTGCGGTCGACGCAGTTGACCTCAGGAGTAGTCCTCTCATAGACCTTGTTGGTATCCTTATCATTGTCCCCAACGGTGAAATTAGGGTGACCGGTAATTTCACCAAGATGTGGTCCACAGCATATTTGAATATTAGCGTAGCCTATAAGGAAGACCTTGCCCGCGTAGTGTCTATAATCAGTAAAACCCGGGATGAATTGGCTGAGAACCCACATTGGGGACAATTTATAATACCAAAGACTCCTTAGCTTATTCGATTAAATGCTTTAAAGATTCGGGAATTGTCATTAAGGTGGTAGGTGAGACTCAGCCCATCAAACAGTGTGATGCAATGGGTGGGATTAGGCGAGGGATTAAGGATGAGTCTGACGAGTAGGGGGTAGAGACTCCTTGTCCCCATGCCAAGGTTTATTTTGGCAACTCTGCGGGACAGTCGGTGGCTAGATAATAGAAAGGGCTAGCTACTTATACCATACCAGTAATAGTTTATCTCTTATATGTGGTATAATATGGGCAAGTAGTTTGTGGGAGGCCAAGGAGAAGAAGACATTATTCCACTATGCAGGATACAATAGAGCTAAAGAGGAACAATGACAACTGATGAGCACAATAAGCTCGGTACAATCCGACTGGAAAAAGGTGAGTATGATGAAGCCATCTCAGAGTTCACCAGGGCGATTCTGAACATACTCCCCAGTTTTGCTGATGCCCACTACAAACGTAGTCTTGCCTACCGTTATAAGGGGGAGTACGATTTAGCTATAGCCGATGCTACTAAGGCTATAGAAGCAAACCATAACCACGTCGAGGCTTACTACAACCGAGGCTTTGCCTATCAAAGAAAAGAACAATACGAACAGGCTATTGCCGACTTTAGTAAGGCCATCGAATTAAACCCATCTTACGCGGAGGCTTACTACAATCGAGGCTTTGCCTATCGCAATCGGGAAGAATACGAAATGGCTATTATCGACTTTAGTAGAGCCATTAGCCTGAATACCGCTTCCTTTGAAGCCTATTATAACCGAGGTCTTACCTATTATATTAAGGGGGAGCATGACAAAGCGATAGCTGACGCCACTAATGCAATACAAATAAATCCTAACTATGCCGAGGCCTACTACAGCCGAAGCATTGCCTATCAAAGAAAAGAGCAATACGAACTGGCTATTTCTGACTTCGATAAAGCCGTTGAATTAAATCCTCACTACGCTGATGGTTACCGCAACCGGGGTATCGCCTATTGTGATAAAGAGGAATACGAACTAGCTATTAATGACTTTAATAGAGCCATAGGCTTAACTCACAACGATGCCCAGTCCTATTACTATCGTAGCCTTGCCTACCTCAAAAAAGGAAACCTAGATAAGGCGATAGCTGACGCTACTAAGGCGATCGAGATAAATCCGTACTGCGTTGAGGCTTACTGTAACCGAGGCATTGCTTACCAAAAGGAAGAACAATATGAACCGGCTATTGCTGACTTTAGTAAAGCCATCGACATCGACCCGAAAAATACAGATGCTTACTACAACCGAGGTGCTGCCTACCGCAAAAAGGAGGAATATGAACTAGCTATACTCGACCTTAGTAGAGCTATCGAACTGAACCCCAATTGCGCTGAAGCCTACTACAACCGTGGCTTCGCCTATCATAACAGGGGCGAATACGACCTGGCCATTAATGATTTTAGCCATGCCATTGAATTAAATCCGGAAATGATTGAGGTGTACTACGACCGGGGTATTATTTACTATCGTGAAGAAAAATATGAACTAGCCATTGCCGACCTCAGTAAAGCTATCGAGCTCAACCCTGATATGGCTGTGGCTTACTATACCCGTGGTATTGCTCGCTTTAATAAACAAGAATATGAACTGGCTATTACTGACCTTACTAAAGCTATCGAGCTCAACCCTGATATGGCTGTGGCCTACTATACCCGCGGTATTGCTCACTATAATAAGCAAGAATCTGAACTGGCTATTACCGACCTTACTAAAGCTATCGAGCTTAACCCAAAAAGTGCAGAAGCCCACTACAAACGTGGTATTATATATAGTGCCAAGAAGGAATATGATTTGGCTATAGCTGATTTCAGTGAGACTATAAAGATGAAACCAGAGGACACAAGTGTGTACAGCGCTCGGAGTATTGCCTACCGAAACAAGAGGGAATTTGATCTGGCTATAGCTGATTTGACTAAAGCTATCGAATTAGAGCCTGACTCTGCTTCAGCCTACTATATGCGAGGACTTGTCTACAAAGATAGAATGAAATACGACTTAGCTATCGCCGACTTTAGAAAAATTCTGTCCCTTACTAAAGACGCTGAGCTCGCTAAGACAGTTTCGCAAGAGATTCGGAATCTTGGCGGTTAGCACAGAAATAGAACACTCTTTAGACGTATCGGAATTCAGTTTACTCGGCAAGTTAGTAAATTCATAGTTCATCTCCCTTGCTATTATGCGCAATGGCCGCGCCTCACACTACATTGATTACAACAGTGGACTATTTCCTTTACATTTCTTCTGTAATCTTGATGGTTGCCCAAGTTGGCTTTGTGTTCATCGGCTAATTGATTCTCCCTGACACCACCCTTCATAACATAATTCAGCCTGCTGAACTTCCCTTACAGCAAAGGTAATCAAGTGACAGAGTACATTAAAAGCGCATCAAAGGTTTTCGCCGTCTTTAGCCTCAGAATTAACCGCCAATCATAGTCAAATCGAGCCGTGCTGAGATTAGTAGCCAATAGACGGCTAAGTTCCACACAACGACACCAAACAGCATAAAGTTCAACGGCCTTAAGGCCCTTTCCTTCTCAAACCAATAAAGGATAAAGACGAGTGCCGCAGCTATTAGTCCCTTTGCTATCATACTGCTACCAGTGGATATCATTAGGGGATTGGCTTCCACTGCCCCAACCGACAAAGCCATCTTGGTCAGATAGGCGTCCATAATATTTAACGTTACGAACACTGCTGCTGCTATCTTGCTTACCTCTATACTGCTGAGATACTACCCCATACACCGCACTAAACCAACTAACCAAATAGTAATTCGCCAAATGACGAATGTCAAGATGACTTATACTATCATTAATTAGCCATCCAGGTACTATTTTCAGGAATAGATTTAAGCGCTTAGAGCACAACCGGTCAGTAGCTTCCCAAACCACCCTCAACACTCTAACCACAGTAGCCCCATATTGTCGAGGATGCCCACGCTTTTTATCTGACATTGGTTGATTTCCGCGGCGGAGTAGACAAATTGCTACCTTGCGACGGTAGCCTATAACCTTGGTAAACTCGTCTAAATTTTTACCCTTCTCCACCTTTGACGCCTGCAGATATCGTCCTCGCCCTGCTTCAGTGTATTCTTGCATGCTAGAACTAGTCATGATACCTCCCTTCTGGTAACACTATTATTGACGCAACGATACTCTTTTCGGTAACTTGAATTATGAGTCAATTCGTATACTTGACAAAGTTATTGCATTATGCTAACATTTAACCAGACAAATGAAGAGGGTAGATAAATAAAGTAGAAAAGCGGTGATTTATAACCAGGCAAGCGGCTTGGTGATTCATCGCCAAGCCTTTTTCATTGTCTAGAGAGCACCTTAACAATAGAATATGAGGACTAATATCAAATCTGAAGCAGGTCAAGCGGTGAAGGCGCATGGTGGATACCTTGGCATCAAGGGCCGAAGAAGGGCGTGGCAAGACTGCGAAAAGCCCCGGTGAGCTGTCGAGCAAGCATAGCCGGGGATTCCCGAATGGGGCAACCCGCTCAGATAAAATCTGAGCACCCCCAGTTGAACACATAGGCTGGGAGGAGGTAAGCAGGGGAAGTGAAACATCTCAGTACCCTGAGGAAAAGAGATTATTCCCTAAGTAGTGGCGAACGAAAGGGGAAAAGCCTAAACCCTATAAGCTAAGTGGTTCTGGAGCCTAAGTTTATAGGGGGTTGTAAGACAGGTAGGACTCAGTCCAGAATGGGTCAAGGAGTTACAAACCGAACTCTAGTCGAAGGATCCTGGAAAGGGCCATCATAGAGGGTGACAGTCCCGTAGACGAAAGGGAGAGGCTCTTTACCTGTACTTGAGTACCACGGGACACGAGAAATCCTGTGGGAAGCTGCCCTGACCACAGGGTAAGGCTAAATACCTTTGATGACCGATAGTGAACAAGTACCGTGAGGGAAAGGTGAAAAGCACCCCGGGAGGGGAGTGAAATAGAACGTGAAACCATGTGCTGACAAGCAGTCAGAGTCCTTCTTCGGAAGGATGATGGCGTGCCTATTGAAGAATGAGCCGGCGAGTTAATCTGTGTAGCTGGTTAAGCAATTTACGTTGCGGAGCCGAAGCGAAAGCAAGTCCTAATAAGGCGATTTAGTTGCACGGATTAGACCCGAAGCCGGGTGAGCTACCCATGGCCAGAGTGAAACTCCGATAAAATCGGAGTGAAGGCTCGAACCTGTCAGTGATGCAAAACTGTAGGATGAGCTGTGGGTAGAGGTGAAATGCCAATCGAACCCGGTGATAGCTGGTTCTCCCCGAAATGCATTGAGGTGCAGCCTCAGATGTTAGCTAGTGGAGGTAGGGCTCTGGATGGACTAAGTAGGAGAAATCCTGCTAACTCCAACCAAACCACGAATGCCATTAGCCAAAATCTGGGAGTGAGACTGCGGGGGATAAGCTCCGTAGTCGAGAGGGAAACAGCCCAGACCATCAGCTAAGGTCCCTAAGAACGGACTAAGTGGGCAAGGAAGTAGTGTTGCCCAGACAGCCAGGAGGTTGGCTTAGAAGCAGCCATCCTTTAAAGAATGCGTAATAGCTCACTGGTTTAGTGGTGTTGCGCCGACAATTTACCGGGGCTTAAGTCCGCCACCGAAGCTATGGCTTTCCTTCTTTGAAGGAGAGGGTAGGGGAGCGTTCCCTTAGCCATAAAGTTACTACGTGAGTAGTAGTGGAGCCAAGGGAAGTGAGAATGCCGGCATGAGTAGCGCAAGGTGTGTGAGAAACACACCCACCGAATACCTGAGGTTTCCTACGGAAGGTTAATCCGCGTAGGGTTAGTCGGGCCTAAGCCGAGGCCGAAAGGCGTAGGCGATGGACAACGGGTTATTATTCCCGTACCGCTCCTATGGAGGTAAAGGGGGGACACGGAAGGGTAGGCTAAGCGTGCCTAATGGACATGGTGCGTCGCCCACTCTAGGTGAGGCTGGGGCAGGTAAATCCACCCCGGATATTGTAGCTGAAGGTGGGAGAAAGCTGAGGGGAGACCCAAGGCGATTTAGCTAATCCCAGACCGTCAAGAAAAGCCTCGTTACCTGTGAAGTAGGTGCGCCCGTACCGCAAACCGACTCTGGTAGGTAGGGATAAAAGTCCCAAGGTGATCGAGACAACCCTCGTTAAGGAACTCGGCAATCTAACCCCGTAACTTAGGGATAAGGGGTGCCCTTCCTCAGGAAGGGTGGCACAGAATTGGCCCAAGCGACTGTTTAACAAAAACATAGGTCTCTGCTAAAGCGAAAGCTGAAATATAGGGGCTGATACCTGCCCAGTGCTGGAAGGTTAAGGGGAGGGGTCAGGAGCAATCCGAAGCCTCGAACTGAAGCCCCAGTGAACGGCGGCCGTAACTATAACGGTCCTAAGGTAGCGAAATCCCTTGTCGGGTAAGTTCCGACCCGCACGAATGGTGTAACGACTTGGGCGCTGTCTCAACGAGGGACTCGGTGAAATTGAAATACCCGTGAAGATGCGGGTTACCCGCGACAGGACAAAAAGACCCCGTGGAGCTTTACTACAACTTGGCACTGAGTCTGTGCTCATCATGTGTAGCATAGGTGGGAGGCTGAGAAGCCGAGGCGCTAGCCTCGGTGGAGCCATCGTTGAAATACCACTCTTGATGAGTTTAGCCTCTAACCCTAGAGCAAGCTAGGGGACAGTGTCTGGTGGGTAGTTTGACTGGGGCGGTCGCCTCCTAAAAGGTAACGGAGGCGCCCAAAGGTTCCCTCAGGGTGGATGGAAATCACCCATAGAGTGCATTGGCATAAGGGAGCTTGACTGTGAGACCTACAAGTCGAGCAGGCAGGAAACTGGGGC
>Ga0315545_1001162_pt1 | contig 26344 bp, 26 predicted proteins | sample SalMarSW160210MG_FD_203096 | JGI IMG/M metagenome (GOLD analysis project Ga0315545, IMG submission 203096) | Salt marsh sediment microbial communities from the Plum Island Ecosystem LTER, Massachusetts, United States - Salt Marsh Sediment SW1602-10 ...
GTGGCCTCCCATGCCGTCGGCGACGGCGATCAGCACCGGGCCCGCGCCGGATCCGTCCCCGGTGGGGTGCACCGAGTCCTCGTTGCCGGCCCGTATGTGGCCCACGTGGGTGGCGGTTGCCCAGCTATACTTCATCGCACCTCGAGAATCGTCTTGCCGATCTGCACCGCGTCGCCCTTGCCGAGGCTGATGGGCACGGTCACCCGCCGGCCGTTCACATACGTCCCGTTGGTCGAGCCGAGATCGTTGAGCATCATCGCTCCGTCCTGGAGGCCGATGCGAACGTGGAAATCGGAAGCGTAGGGATCATCGATCAGGATGTCGGCCTCCTCGGAGCGTCCGAGAACCACCGGAGCGCCGAGGGGATAGCGGTTGCCGCTGAGGGTGTCGGAGCGCACCACGACGATCTCGCCGGCCGTCTTGGGACTGTGGGCCGATTGCGTCGGGCCGATGTGGGCACCGATCGACCGGCCGATCTGCCACAGGAACAGGAAGATCAGAGCGAGGAAGATCAGTTTGAGTAGGTTGAGGAACAGTGCCGGCAATCGGTTCTCCTAAGAGAGTGCGCGGAAGGCAAAGGTAGCCGGTCCGAACCCCAAGAGGTCCCCGGGGCCGAGCGCGGCGGGTTCGTCGGTCAGCTGCATCGTGTTGAGTGTGGTGCCGTTCGCTGATTGCAGATCGGCGAGCCAGGTGCGTCCTGCCTCGCGGAAGATGAGGGCGTGATGACGCGAGACCTCGGGTTCTTCGATGGTGATGTCGGTGTCTTCGGCCCGCCCGACGAGGATGCGATTGTCGCCGAAGAGGTAGTTGCGGGACCCGCGTTCGTCGATGAGCTGGCCCCACGGTGGCAGCCCGCCGGGGGCGCGAGAGGCGGTGCACTCTATGGAGCCCTGGCCGATCGTCTCGGAGTCGGTGACCCGTACCCGGATTGGGCCCTCGATGCGCCAGCCACGTTCTGCGGCGGTGGCGGCGACGGTGGCGGCGAGCTCGGCGTTCAGTTTCTCTCGATTGACGCCGTCGACGGCGAGGTCGCGGGGGTTGACGCCGACGACGTAGTCGTTGGGGACGGTGGGGCCGGCCGGGCCACTCTCGACGAGGAGGTCGGCCTGGCGTACCAGCCGGTCGGCGAGGTCGATGGGATGCATCCGGCCGCGAAATACCGCCGCCGAGAGGCCGTCGACGATTCGTTCGATGCGCTGCTCGAGTTCACGGGCGAGACCCATGTGCCGAGTCTACGAGCGACCGCAGAATGTGGCACGAGGATGGGTCGGCCTTGCCCGGTAGGGCGGGAGCGGCAGGGCCGGTTGTGGTGAGTCGGGCCGGTTGGTGAATAGCGTCGCGTGTTACCATTCCGGCCTCTGCGGGCGAGTGGCGGAATTGGCAGACGCGCAGGATTCAGGTTCCTGTGAGGTAAAACTCGTGAGGGTTCAAGTCCCTCCTCGCCCACTCCCATGGCGTATTCCCCATTTGCGGACGATCGTCGATCGCGCCGCAGGCGCAATCTCATCCTGTTCGGCGCGGTCGCGATCCTCGTCGCCATCGTTGCTCTCGCCGTGCGATACCGGACCGAAGAGCGCGAGACGGTCGATTATCTCGATCTGGCCGAGGAGGTCGCCGGCGAGCACGAGACGCTGTCGGCGACGCTCAGCGATCTGTTCGCTTCGCTCGATCAACTCGATCGGCCGACGGTCCTTCAGCGCCTGACGACGCTCTCGGAGGATGCGGCGGGCCTCGAGAAGCGTATCGACGAAGCCGTTGTCCCCCGGCCGGTAGCTGGGGCCCATGGGTCGCTGTTGGTGGCGGTGTCGGCGTGGAGCGACGGCCTCGACGCGTTCGACGAGGCGATCGTGCAGGTTCTCGACGCCCCGGACGGCGATTCGTCCGGTGAGGTGGTGCTGGACGACGTGTTCGATCTGCTGCGCCTCGGAGATCGGGCATACGCCGACTTTCGGGAGGCGGTGGAGCGGCTCGAAGCGGATCTGGTGACGATCGAGTTGCCGGCCATCGCCTACGCCGGGACCCCGGAGGCACCGATCTACGATGCCGTGTCCCTCTCCGAGGAGCTTCGCAGACTGCGTCTCTTGAGTGAGGACCGTGACGTGGCGGTGAGCCTCAAGGTCGATCCGGAGCCGGCGAGTGTGAGCGGCGGGGTCGCCGTCGTCCCGTTCTCGGAGGACTTCGTGGTGACGGCGGTGATCTCGAACGACGGGAACGTGTCGATCGAGCAGATCTCGGTGGTGATGACGCTCAGCCGGACGTCGTCCTCCGAGGAGCCCTTCGTCGAGAGCCGTGCTTTCCCGGCGCTGAGTCCCGGGGAGTCGACGTCACTGGAGTTCTCGGATCTCCGCGTCGAAGAGGGGGCGATCTACAGCCTGGTGGTGGAGGTATCGTTGGCCGAGCCCGACGTCAATGTCGACAACAACTCTGTCAGCCTGATGTTCCAGAGAAACACACAGTGATCTACGCAGCCGCAGGAGTGGCAGGGCTCGCCCTGGTCGTCGCCGTTGCGGCCTTGGCCAATTCGCTGCGGCTCCAGCGGCGACTCTCTTCGGTCCCAGCCGACGGCAACGTGGTGGCGTTGCTCAGGGCGGTTGACAACAACCTGGGCCGCCTCGACAGCGTGATCGCCGAGCTCGAGCCGCGGCTGAGAGCGGTGGAGCGTCACCTCCCGAGGGCCATTGCTTTCACCGGGATCGTTGCCTACGACGCCTTCGGGAACATCACCGGGAACCTGTCACGCTCCATCGCCCTGCTCAATGCCAGAGGGGACGGTGTGGTGATCAGCCTGCTGGTCGGCCGTACCGAGACGCTCTTCTTCACCAAGCAGGTGCGCGGCATGAAGGGGGTCGAGGCGCTGTCACCGGAGGAAGAGGAAGCCGTCGCCAAGGCCGTCGGCAGGTAGCATCCGAGGGCTGATGCTCGATCCCAATCTGCTCCGTGGAGATCCTTCGGTGCTCGACGCTGCCCTGCGGCGGCGCGGGCTGGACATCGATGTCGACACGCTGGTTGCCCTCGACGAGTCGCGCCGCAAGGCGCGGGTGAGGGCCGAGGAGCTACGAGCCGAGCAGAAATCGATAGGGAAGGGCATTCCCCGCCTCGAGGGGCAGGAGCGGGACGACGCCATCGCTCGGGCCGGGGAGCTGGCCGAGGGCTACAAGGAGGCTCTCGCCGAAGCCGATGAGCTCGACGAGGCCTTCAACCGGCGATGGGTCGAGCTCCCCAACTTGGCGGATCCCACCGCGGCAGAAGGGTTGGCGGAAGAGGACGCAGAGGAGATCAGGCGCTGGGGCGATCCCAAGGCCGCCGACGGTGCCCGCGACCACGTCGAGCTGGGCGAGCTGCACGGCTTCCTCGATATCGACCGGGCCTCCAAGGTCTCCGGCACGCGGTTCGGCTTCCTCCTCGGGCCGCTGGCACGGCTCGAGTTCGCCCTCGTCCAGTTCGCCTTCGATCGTCTCGAGGCACACGGGTTCGTCCCGGTGGTTCCGCCGGTGCTGGTGCGCGAGCAGGCGCTGTACGGCACCGGGTTCTTCCCGGTCGATCGGGAGCAGGTCTACTCCGTCGATGCCGACGATCTCTTTCTGGTCGGGACCTCGGAGGTCCCTCTCGCCGCCATGCGAGCCGACGAGATCATCGATGCTGCCGAGCTTCCGCTTCGCTATGCCGGGTTCTCGACATGCTTCCGTCGTGAGGCCGGGACCTACGGCAAGGACACCAGGGGGATCTTTCGGGTCCACCAGTTCGACAAGGTCGAGATGTTCTCTTTCTGCGTGCCGGAGCGCTCGGGAGAGGAGCACGACTTCCTGCTCGCCCGCGAGGAGGAGCTGGTGCGGGCACTGGGCTTTCCGTACCGGGTGGTCAACATCGCTGCCGGTGACCTGGGAGCGTCGGCGGCCAAGAAGTACGACATCGAAGCGTGGTTTCCCGGGCAGGGCCGCTATCGGGAGATCACCTCGACGTCCAACACCACCGACTACCAGTCCCGGCGCCTCAAGATCCGTCTCCGGGACGAGGGCGGCAACCGGCTGCTGCACACCGTCAATGGGACGGCGGTGGCGATCGGTCGGTGGCTCATCGCCATCGTGGAGAACTTTCAGCGCCCGGACGGGGTCATCGAGGTGCCCGAGCTGCTGCGCCCCTATGTGGGTTTCGAGACGATCGGCTGACCGTCGCGGCTTCCGCACCCTCCTCGGTTCGAACGCCACCTGCGCCGGCGAGGGCGTGACGATGTGAGCCGACCATGAGCAACGGAGCCGTGTTTGGGGACATCGCCGGCAAGTACGACCGGATCAACCGTCTGCTCTCGCTCGGGCGGGACCAGGCATGGCGGGAGAGGGTGATCGGCCGCCTGCCGGAGGGTCGCCTTCTCGACCTGGGGGCGGGGACGGGTGCGGCCAACAGGGCGTTTGGGGCGCGGCAAATCGTGGCGATCGATCCGGCGCCGCAGATGCTGGCGCGGAACGCCACGCCGGCCCGGGTGGTCGGGGTCGGGGAGCACCTACCGTTCCGTGACGGCTCGTTCGATGCGGTGTTCTCCGCCTACGTGTTCCGCAATCTCGATTCGGTGTCGGCGACCTTGGAGGAGATCGCCCGGGTGCTGCGGCCCGGCGGCAAGGCGGGAGTGGTGGGACTGGGCCGTCCCCGGGGATCGCTGGCTCGTCGCGTTCACCGGCTGGGGACCGCCACGGTGCTCTCGGTCGTCGGCCTCGCCACCGGAGCGCGCGAGGAATACGGCTACCTGCACCGCTCGCTCGATGCGCTCCCTCCCGCCGAGGAGCTGTTCGGCGATCGCCCGCTGCACGTTGAGGACGTGTGGCGCATGGGCCCGCTCGGTTTCGTCTACGGGGCCGTGCTCGTCGCCGAGTGATTCCGCTTCAGTGTGCCCGCCGCCACCGCCACAGGGCGAAGAGGCCTGCTCCTCCGACGGGCCACACCCAGACGAGATCCGACCGCCCCTCGGGTCCCCGGACTCTGGTGCGGGGGGTCATGCGGACCAGCCGGTAGCCGGGGCAGGCTGCGTCGAGCTCGCTGTCGCTCATCGTCCTGGGGTGGATTCCGAGCATGGGGGCCACGATTCCGGACCCGATGAGCACCTTCCGCAGGAGATCGACGCGGTCGGCGGAGTCGGTGACGTCGGTTGCTCGGGCGTGCCATCGCCCACCGGGCAGCCACACGGTGACCTCCGGGTTCGCCAGCACGTTGCGGTACCAGTCGGTGCGGGGACCGAACCCGGCGGTGACGTAGACATCGCGGTCGACCTTCGCATAGTTGAGCGGGGACAGGTAGCGGGTCCCGCTCCGGCGGCCAATGTGGGCGAGGACCAGCATGCGACCCCCGATCGGGGGCCACGCGTTCAGCGCCTGTCCAAGGCCGAGGCGCCACATCGGAACCATGAGCACCCGGTTCATGCGGGAGAAGATCGGCCGGAGCTGCTGCAGGCTCTCCGGGTCGTGCGTCATGGTGCTCTCGCCTCGCCGTCGCCGCGTCAGCGGAATGGTCAAGAACCGTGCACCCGCCGTCGGATGAGCGAACCCTGGCGCGTTCCGGGCCGTCGACTCCGGCCAGGCACCCCTACGGCACCCGGGACCGACCTGCTTAGGGCTGCTTCCTTCCGGACCTGACCCGGTTCACAGCGCCCCGCCGCGCAGGACCCGACCATCAACGTCGACACTTCCCGGCGCTAGACCCAAAGCCCGTTCACCCTCGGGCGGGAGTTCAGCCCCGCATCAAGAGGGTTTCGGGTTCAGGGCACCCCTAGTGCCCCACCTAGCACGGTTCACTGCATGGTACCCGGCGCGCCGATCACCGCGCCCCCCGGTCCGCAAGATGGCTCCCGGCCCCACCGGTAGGGTCCATCGACTCTTGTAGCGTGTTGGCGACAGCGATGAGAATCGGAGGGTTCGCCTACGCGGGAGGTGCCGTGGCGACGGCAATCAAGACGTTGGGTCTCACTAAGCACTTCGGTCGCTTGGTGGCCCTCGACGAGGTCGACCTCGAGGTTCCGACGGGAATCGTGTTCGGCTATCTCGGTCCCAACGGTGCCGGGAAGACGACGACGATCCGGCTGCTGATGGGGCTCTTGAGACCGACCGCCGGCCGGGCGGAGATCCTCGGTCTCGACAGCCACGTCGATCGGGACGAGCTCCACCGTCGTATCGGGTACCTGCCCGGCGAGTTCGTCAGCTACGGAGACCTCACCGGCGAGCAGTACCTTCGCCATCTGGCGGCGTTGCGCGGCGGCGTGCACTGGCCCGACGTGCAACTCCTCGCCGAGCGGCTCGATTTCGACCTCGACCGCCGCCTCGGTGCCCTGTCCCACGGCAACCGGCAGAAAGCAGGCCTGGTGCAAGCGTTCATGCACGAGCCCGATCTGCTGATCCTCGACGAGCCGACGCTCGGCCTCGATCCGCTGGTGCAGCGCGAGTTCCTGGCCCTGGTTCGGGAGGCCCGAGAGGCGGGCCGGACCGTCTTCTTGTCGTCGCACATCCTCACCGAGGTCGAGGAGGTGGCCGACGTCGTCGGCATCCTGCGCAGCGGGACACTGCTCGTGGTCGAGCAGGTGGAGTCCCTCAAGGCCAAGGCGCTGCGCCGCATCGACCTGGTCTTCGCACACGACCCGCCGGTCGCCGAGCTGCAGCGGGTCGGGGGGATCCGCGAGCTACGGACCTCCGGGACGACGGCCCATCTGGTGATCGAGGGGTCGACCCGGGATCTGCTGGCGGCGGCGGCGCCGCACGGCATCGAGAACGTCGTGAGCTACGAGGCCGACCTCGAGGAGATCTTCCTGAGCTACTACAACCAGGAGACGGAGTGATGTTGGACAATGTCTTCGTCAAGACCTTGCGCGATCTGCGCCGCGGTCTGATCGGATGGGGCGCCGGCATCGCGGCGACGGTCGGCATCATGGGCGCCATCTGGCCGACGGTGCGTGACATGCCGGACATGGAGTCGTTCCTCGAGAACTACCCGGAGGTGCTGCGCGAGCTGTTCAACTTCGACGAGTACATGACGGCCTCGGGGTACCTGAACGCCGAGCTGTTCAGTTTCATGGTGCCGGCGATGTTCCTCGTGTTCGGCATCATGCGCGGGGCCCGACTGGTGGCGGGCGAGGAGGAGCTGGGCACCCTCGAGGTGTTGCTCTCGACTCCGGTTTCGCGGCGTCGGGTGCTGCTGCACAAGGCGGCGGCCCTGGTGGTCTCGGTTGTCGTGCTCGGAGCGGTGTTGTTCGTGTCGACCGCCCTTGTGATGGCCGCCGTCGGGGCCGACGCCTCCCTCTCCGAGATACTGGTCGGCGCCACGTCGGTGACCCTGCTCGGCGTCGAGTTCGGGCTGGTGGCTCTCGCCGTCGGGGCATCCACCGGGAGCCGGGCGTGGGCGCTAGGGGCGAGCAGCGCCTTGGCCGTTGGCTCCTACCTGCTCTTCGCGATCGCCAAGATCGTCGACGCGGTGGAGCCCTACGAGATTCTGTCGCCGTTCTACCAGACGCTCGACGCCGGTCCGATGGGTGGCGGTTTCCGGGCCGCCTTCCTCTGGACCCTGGTGGTGGGGGCGGTGGCGATCGTGGCGGCGCTGCCGCTGTTCGACCGCCGCGACGTCCCGGCGTAGCGAAGCCCCCCCCGTTCTGCCAACCCAGGGTTGGAGTGCCCGAAAACCCGGCTTGCCAGCCCACGGTTCGGCCCCTACTGCCAACCCAGGGTTGGAGTACCCGAAAACCCGGCTTGCCAGCCCACGGTTCGAGGCTTCCGTATTCCGGACCCAGGGCCTGGCGGTTTGGCGGAGGGAGTGGGATTTGAACCCACGAGGCGGGTAAACGCCTACACGCTTTCCAGGCGTGCGCACTAGGCCAGACTATGCGATCCCTCCTAGGGTCCTGGAGTGTAGAAGAGGCGCGGAAAGGCAGTTCCGATGGAGCAATGGACCGATGCGATGGAAGCGGCGCTCGCTCAGGCCCGCCTCGCGGTCGTCCACGGTGACGTTCCCGTGGGCGCGGTCGTACTCGGCCCCGGCGGCACGGTGGTCGCGGCGGACCACAACCGGCGGGAGGAGCGGTCCGATGCCACGGCGCACGCCGAGATCCTGGCATTGTCCGCTGCATCACGGGCGGCCGGGGACTGGCGCCTCTCCGGACATACCCTGGTGGTGACGGTGGAGCCGTGCGCCATGTGTGCCATGGCGGCGGTGTGGGCCCGCGTCGATCGGATCGTATACGGAGCACCCGACCTCAAGGCGGGAGCGGTGTGGAGCCTCTACAACATCCCGCAGGACGAACGCCTCAACCACCGTTGCGAGGTCGTGGCGGGGGTGTTGGAGGAGGCGTGCCGGACCCTGGTGGAGGAGTTCTTCGAGCGGCGGCGCTGAGTCCACCGACGCGGGGTCCAGGAGTACAATCACGGCGCACGTCACGCGGTCTCTTGGGGCCGCCCGGCGCGCCCGGCGGCATCTTCGCCGGAATCGGAGGGATGGCCGAGCGGACGAAGGCGGCAGTCTCGAAAACTGTTGAACCTCTCTTTGGGGTTCCGTGGGTTCGAATCCCACTCCCTCCGCCAGCCCGTCTTCGCCGAAGGTGGCTTCCGGGGCTGCTGCTGATAGCCTCATTCCCGGAGGGATGGCCGAGCGGACGAAGGCGACAGTCTTGAAAACTGTTGAATCCCTTGCGGGGTTCCGTGGGTTCGAATCCCACTCCCTCCGCTCTCAGCCCCGGCTGTTCGCCGGGTCTGTTCGCTCCCGGTCGTGGTCATTTCTTCTTGCCTCCGGGCTCAGGCATGAACGGGTCCGTGGGCCTTTCCCGTTCCCTGGGAGAGCGCGGAGAAGGGTTCGAATCCCACTCCCTCCGCCAAACCGCTGACCCTGGGTCCGGAACACGGACACCTCGAACCGTGGGCTGGCAAGCCGGGTTTTCGGGTACTCCAACCCTGGGTCCGGAACACGGACACCTCGAACCGTGGGCTGGCAAGCCGGGTTTTCAGGCACTCCAACCCTGGGTTCACAGGCACACCCGAACTGTGGGCTGGCAGGAGCCGCCTTGGGTCCGCGGCAGCGGGCTCTTACTGCGCCGAGCTTGAGTCAGCAGGCAGCCCGTTCTTGGCGCTTTTGGCCTTGGCGGCCGCAATCGAGACTAGGCACCGTGACTACGCTCGGAGCGTGAAGCCCCCGCTGCCCTCGTCCCCCCTGGGGTGGTGGGGGCTTCACCTCGTCACCACACCGAGGCGCCGGCGAAACGCGCCGAATCGCCTCTCTGCGCGTGCTGATAACCTCATGTCGGAGCCCACGGCTTCGTGGAGAGGTGGCCGAGCGGTCGAAGGCGCTCGCCTGCTAAGCGAGTAGGGGGTTTATAGCTCCCTCGAGGGTTCAAATCCCTCCCTCTCCGCCGATCCGAACCCGTCCTCGTGGCGGGTTCGGCGCGTCGGAAGGGGGAGAGCCCTCAGCCGAGGTGGACGGCGGCTGCAGCGGGCATCTGCGCCGCCCTGCGGGCGGCATGCAGGACCGAGAGGACGTCGATGGTGACGAGATCGTTGCTGCGCCGCTTACCGGACGGTCCCCAATCGGCGAAGCTGCCGCGAGTGACGATCCTGTCGACCGTCCGGGCGGTTCTGTCCTCGACCGGGAAGCCGCCGTCACGCAGTTGCTTGCCTGCGACCAGCTCCAGGGCGTCGGCGCAGCGCGGATCGCCGATCCTCCCGATCTCGGCCATCACCTGGAGCGCGAACAGCGGCCCGTAGAAGCGGATCGGATGTTGGATCTTGGTGAACTGGGTGAGGAGGCTGCCGTCGGTGCGGCGGCGGATGAGGTGCCTCTGCAGCAGGAACTCAGCCGCCCGATCGGCGGCCGCCAGCGCCGGGCGGTAGCCGTATGCCCGGCCGTAGGCGTGGAGGGCACGCAGTGGGATCAGCGTCTCGATGAACGACGAGGTGTGCGCCTCGCGGCGCTTGTCGCAGTTCCAGCCGCCGTCGGGCCACGCGAACTCGACGAGACGGTCAACGAGAGCGCGGGTGCGGTCGTCCTCGAGGCCGAGCGCCAGCGAGTACCAGATGGCGTTGCCCTCCTGCGATGCACAACGCCGAATGCGCTCTGGCTGATCGGAATACGCGACGGTGCTGGGCGCTTCGAGGTGCCCCGGGGAGAACAACCAGTCGTAGACCTGGTCCCGGAGGGGTTCCAGGCCGGTGTCCCCCGGCGGGTACTTGCTGAGGGCGAGCTGCACCAGGGTCCAGTGAGGTCCTTGCCACTTGCGGTAGGCGTTGAGGCCGATGGTGCCATCCGGGCGGCGCCGGCTGAGGAGACGCCGCGACCGGGGCGAGCCGGCGATCCAGACCCGAAGGGCCCGCATGCGGCGCGTCGCCTCCGATTCTCCGAGCAGATCACGGCGTGTCTTGAGCATCACGGTGGGGTCGCCGCAATGCAGCAGACGATTGATGACCTGCCGCTCGTCGGGGTGCGAGGGAGCCATGTCCCAAACATACCAATCTCTGGTCCACAATGGGCTGGATTTTTGACCGCAATCGATCGGTCGGTGGTCGCCGTCCACTCCCGCACGAGGTCGCCGAGCACCGGGAGCGGCACCGGGCCGCCGGCGAGCACGGCGGAGGCGTCAACCAAAACGGCCCGCCCAGCGGCGCACCATGCCAGCGAGGGTCTCCAGCGGGACCCATCCGGAACCCAGCACCGTGTCGTGGAATCCCTTGATGTCGAAGCGGTCGCCGAGGGCAGCCTCGGCGTCGGCGCGCAGCTGCATGATCTCGAGACGCCCGATCATGTAGGAGAGGGCCTGGCCGGGGAGGCCGATGTAGCGGTCGATCTCCTCCTCGATCGACGACAGGCTCATCGGGGAGTTGGCGGCGAAATAGTCAATGGCCTGCTGCCGGCTCCATCCTTTGGCGTGCAGCCCGGTGTCTACCACGAGCCGCCCGGCCCGCATCGAATCGGCCGACAGCATCCCCATGCGCTCCAACGGGCCGGAGTAGAGGCCCATCTCGTCGGCGAGGCGCTCGGTGTAGAGGGCCCAGCCTTCGGCGTAGGCGGTGATGCGGGCGTGCTTGCGAAACTCGGGCACACCCTCGAGCTCCTGGGAGATGGAGAGCTGGAGATGGTGGCCGGGGATGCCCTCGTGGTAGGCCATCGACTCGATCTCGAAGCGTCCCCATCCGGCGGGGTCGGCGGTGTTGACGAAGAACGTTCCGGGCCTGCTGCCGTCGACGGCGGGCGGGTAGTAGAAGGCGGTGGGGCCGGTGGGGGTCTCGGCGACGAGGCAGTCGGCCTGGGGTAGGCGTCCGAACCAGTTTCCCATCGCCGCCTTTGCCTTGGCGAGAGCCACCTCGGAGGCGGCGACGATCTCAGCCCCGTCGGTGAAGTGCAGGTCGGCGTCGTCACGGAGGCGGGAGAAGATCTCGGGCAGATCGCTGGTGCCGAGGGCCTCGACGCCGAGGGCGCGGTACTCGTCGGCGAGCCGGTCGATCTGCCGCAGCCCGATCTGGTGGATCTCCTCGGCGGCGAGGGGGAGCGAGGTGTGGAGGTGGATCGCCCGGGCGTAGGTGGACTCGCCGTCGGGCAGCCAGGAGAGGCCGGGGTGGTCGTCGGAGCGGGAGGCGGGCAGCACCTCGTCGGCGATGACGTCGCGGTAGCGCCGGTAGGCGGGCCGGATCTGGTCGGCGACGACGGTGGCGAGGCGCTGTTTCCAGGCGGCGGCCGCGTCCTCGTCGAAACTGGCCGGGGTGCGCAGCGTCAGGAAGAAGTCGTTCTCGAGCGGGGCGGCGAGGTGGGCGTCGATCTGGGCGACGGTCTTACGCACCGTCGACTCCATGGGGGTGCGGCCGGCGGCCACGCCTTGGCGGAGCCGCTGCGCCATCTGGTCGAACCAGGCACTCATCTTCTCGTATTTGGCGACGACGGCCTCGGCGTGCTCGGGCTCGTCGATGGGAAGCTGGGAGATGATCACGGGGAGCGTCGCCTGGATGCCCACAGCGTGGTTGACGTCCATCTCGGCCTGGTGGGTCTCCGCGAGGTCGGCGCCGGTGCTGGTCTCGAAGACGAGGACCTCGCGGCTGATGCGGTCGTCTTCCGAGAGTCCGGTCGGGTCGATCGCCCGGGCCCGTCGGGCGAAGTCGCGCAGGCGGGCGATGCGGCCGTCCTCGGCCGGGCGGGAGGCATCCTCGACCTGGTCGTCGTAGTCGTGGATGCCCAACATGAGGGCGTTGGTGGGCTCGACGGAGAGGCGATACTGCCAGTACTCGTCGCCGAGGATGCGGAGGTCGTCGTTCACCGTGGTCCTCTCTATCGCCGCGGACCCGGCCGGGGGCGGGCTTTCAGTACGAAGGTGTCGGGACTACCTTATTGCTCGCACGCCCGACCGCGTCGCAGGCGCCCGTAGCTCAATTGGATAGAGCGTCTGACTACGGATCAGAAGGTTGGGGGTTCGAGTCCCTCCGGGCGTGCTGCCGAAACCCCTGCGAGAGCGGGGGTTTCTGCATGTTGTGGGCTGGCCCGTGGTTCATCTGGCGACCGTTGGGAGCCATTCTCGGGAGCCATTCTGTGTCGGGAGCCGTACGCTAGGACGCTCACTGCGTCCGGCGCGAGCCTACGGATGTGCTTTGATGGCGCGGTGGCGATCTTCACGCCTGACGACGAGCCGTACCTGGGCCGGGAGTCCGTCTACCAGTTCGACACGATCATTCCGTTGTTCGTGGAGGAGCAGGTTCGCATTGCGGAGGTCACGCGGCGGATGCGGCTCGCGCCATTGCAGGAGGCAGCCGCCGAGCTGGTTCCCTCGGCGAGTTCGATCGCCCTGAGTATCCGTGAGCTTGTGCGGCAAGGCTACCTGCTATCCGCGGCAATCCTGCAGCGTCCTCTATTCGAACGCGTGGCGACCCTCAGCTACCTCATTGAGCATCCTGATTCTGTGGAGCTGTGGCGAGCAGGCTGGCCACGCAGCTCGCGTCCCTCTGTGAAGGAGAGGATGCGGGCCATGCACAGCGTATCTAGAGTGCCAGGAGCGGGCGGTCCTCCGCCGACTGATGACACCATCAGGCAGATGCTTGGCGAGATGAACAGCCTCGTGCACGGCGATCCGGCTGCTGCTCTTCACGGTGCCGTCATCATGGGGGACGGAACAGCGGGCTACACCATCGGCAAGGATCTCGATTCCCCCCATCGCGCGGACGAAGTGTGCTTCTTCGCGACGATGATGTTGGTGGTGCTGCATGCGCGATCGACGCAGCTCTTTCCGCCTGACCGGCGATAGCGGAGGGCAGGACATGCCGTCGGCAACCACTCACGGCGACCACCCGCTCCGCGAGACGGATTGCGACGCGAACAGCACATCGGTAATCGCTTCGGTCGCTTCCCTCTTCTCACCGGCTACCGAGTGTCCGTAGACGTCCTTGGTGATCGCCACCGAGGCGTGACCGAGCACCTCGGAGACGACCCACAGTGGCGTGCCTTGAGCGAGCATGATTGAGGCTGCGGAGTGGCGCAGCTCGTGTGGGGTCCAGTGGCCGAGCCCGGCCTTCTCGCAGATGCGGTGGAAGTAGCGGGCGAAGTTGTCAGGGTCGATGGGTGTGCCCGATGTCGTCGTGAACACAAGACCGGAGTCGGTCCACTCTTGCTCGGCAGACAGCTGCTCCCGCAGTTGTTGAGCCCGGCGGGTGCGGAGGAGTTCTTGCAGGGCGGGGGTGAGATGCAGGGTTCGTCGTGACCGATTGGACTTGAGGTCCCGAAGAACGAGCCGAGTGCGCCTGCCGCCGCCTTCTCGTTCGCTCTCAGGGATTCGTTCGCGTCGGAGTTGATGGCGTACATGGATTGTCCCGCCGGTGGTGTCGACGTCGGTCCAGAGAAGCCCGAGTGCTTCGCCTCGACGCAGACCGAGGGTGAGTGCGAGCGCGTACAACGCTTCCAGGCGGTCGCCCCTGGCGGCTTCCAGAAGACGTTTCGCCTCGGAGACCGTGAGTGAGCGGCCCTCAGACGGTCCGACTCGAGGTGGATCGGAAAGCGCAGCGACATTGCGAACCAGTAGACCCTCACGTTCGGCCTGTCGGAGGGCTGCCCGCAGCACCGTTCGCATGATCCGAATGCTGTTCGGGCTGTAGCCAGCCTCGCGTTTGACTGCCCACAGAGCGTTCACCTCTGAGACAGACAGCTTCACGAGTGGCTTGGAACCGAGCCCGGGCTTGAGATGCAGACGGGATGTGTCTGCGTAGTCCGATGCCGTCGAGGGTGCCACCCGCCCAGGCAGCTCTTCGAGCCACCGATCCAGGAACGTACCCACGGTCAGACGGCTCGTTGGCGACTCCACTCCAGCTTCGAGTGACCGTCGGACCTCCCGCAGCTTGGCGATGACTTCCGCCTTCGTGCTGCCTGACACCTTCACTCGCTGCCGGCGGCCGTCCGGGGTCCGCCCGAGCGAGATCGCTCCTCGCCACCGATCCCCATCCCGATAGATCGAGTTCTCACCCCAGCCTCGACGTTCGGTCATGGTCCCGATCCCTGGCTGGAACACTCCTGCTCGAGCTGCTGCACGAAGCCGACAATCGCATCCGCCGGCACCCTGCGGCTCGTGTCAATCCGGACCGTGAGTAGGCGACCCTGGCCGATCAACTCGTACAACTTCGACCTGCTGATAGACAAGGCCCTGGCAGCTTCGCTCATGGTCAGGAGCAGCTTCTCAACCGGCTCGCCCACGCCGTTCGACCTTTGTGCCCTCTGATCCATGGGCCAAGAATGCGCCGTGACCCTGTCATCAGAGTGTCAACAACCCTGTCAGAAACCGTCCAACTCGGGATTCCGGACCCGTTTGTCCGCGAATCGACGGTACGGCTGGCACCGAGAGGGCATCCACAGCCCGTTCGCCGAACCGACCATCAGTCGACAGACGAGTGCACACCTGCGGATGACGACTGGCACGGGTGAGCGGAGGACCCGGCCACAGCCGGCCGAATCGACCCTGCAAACGCCGAGTGACATCGCAGTGACAGGGTGCCAATCCACGATGCTCGCATGAACCCGACCAGAAGGGAGCACCATGGATCAAGCGCCTCATCCCTGCCGGCCCACCGACGATGTCGCGACTCGCGTCGCACCCCCTCCAACACCACACGCACATGCAACAAGTTGCGGGATGTCTACGTGTAGACAGGAGAACCGGTGACATTCCCCGACAGCGGCGTCCTGGCCAGCGACCTGGTGATGGTCGACCGCAAACCGCCCGAGTGCCGCTGGGCAGTCGAGACACACCGCTTAGGTTGCGCGGATTCCGTCCGATGGATCATCTAGTATCAACTTTGGTTACACTTTTGGTTACGAAGGAGTGCCGTGACCCCAACCGGTAGACCGCCATACCCGAACGCCCCGCTCGCCCTGACAGTCCTTGAGATTCGGTACCCCGAACTCGAGGAGGGAGTCGGCCGCAGAGCCCAGCAGCATATGCGCGAGGCGCTTCGCGGGCGACTTCCTCTGATCGAGAACATCAAGGAGGAACAGATCGAGTTGGCTATCGGAGCACCCATGCCCGCCTCGGTCCAGCGCCGCAGCTTCCCACGGTTCACGACGCGCGATCGAACAACGGCATTGGTCGTCAAGGAGCAGGCGCTCGCCATCGAGACTACCGAGTACGAAGGATGGGAGGAGAACTTCCGTCCGCTCATCGCTCAAGTCGTGACTGCGTTCGCTCATATCAGCCCGCCAGACGGGCTGCTCCGCATTGGGCTCCGATACATCGATGAGATCCGCGTTCCGGAGATCATGGCACTTCCGGGTGACTGGCGTCCGTACATCGACGAGCATCTGCTTGCGCCGGCTGACCCTGGCTTCATTCCAGCAAGCTTGAGGCCCACCACCTGGCAGGGTCTAGTCCAGTACAGAACAGCAAGCGACTCCACCCTCACCGTCAGATACGGACCTCAGGACGGCCATGCGGTGAACCCACGAGGCTCAACACGAAGAAAGGACGCTCCGGACCCTGGCCCATTCTTCCTGCTTGACTCCGATTCGTACTGGCAGGCTGGGGATGAGGTGCCTGAGTTCGATGCAGATTGGATAATCGACACGTGCAATTCCCTTCACGAGCCGACACGCGAGTTCTTCAGAATCGCGGCGACGGACAAACTCCGTGATGAGGTCTTCGATGCGCCAAGGAGGCATGGAACGTGAAGCTGGCATTCGACTCTGAATCGATCACCGACGAATCCACAGGGACATCCATTGGTCTGAGAGATACGACGGAGGCCCCGACCCGCACCATCGCCGATCTGGTGCAGCACGTCGGCTTCCTGAAGAACCGAACCCGAGTTCTTGTTGCTGACTCCAATGACGTACACCACTCTGCGGATGAGCTGCACGCGGAGTCGCTCGATCAGCTGCTGCGGACTACGACTGCCCAACATGCGAGAGAACCACTCGCCGAGATGTTGGAGGGTCTGAGCGATTCCGGCTTCTCGTGGAGAGAGATCGCACGCCTCGCTGGAGTCTCGGTGCCGGCGGTAAGGAAGTGGCGTCAGGGCGAGTCGGCTTCGGGTGAGAATCGTCATCGGATAGCGCGGGTCACCGCGTTCTGCGAGATCGTAGGGGAGCAATACCTGATCGATGATGTCGCGAGTTGGCTTGAGACACCGTTCCACACGGAGGCTCCAGTGACCGGCCTGGACTTGCTCACGAACGACCGGTTCGACCTTGCCATGCGGCTCGCCGGTGATGATGGGGTCGATCCAGAGTCCATCCTCGAACAGTTCGAACCGGATTGGCGAGAGCGGTACGCAACCAGCGTTGAGGTCTTCGTAGCTCCCGATGGCCAACCAGGCCTACGTCTTCGTGAAGGAGACTCCTGACTCACGCCGTGCTCGAGTATCCAAGCTCCGTTGAAGACCTCTACTTGGCCTCTTTCCGAGAGGAGGTCGAGCCAAGTCGGCCCGTGCTGACCGGGGACGTCTTTGAAGGGGTGACGATTCCCGGTGTGGACGAACGTGACTACGCACTGATCCTCACTCATCCCTGTTCAATGCGAAAGGATGGAGTCAACCTCGTTGACCGCCTTCTGATGGCCAGAGTGACCGAAGCTCCTGATCTCCCACTACCTGATTGGGCAACAGGTCACTTCAAAGTGATGCCATTGCCCGCCCTGATGGGCGGATCATACGCGGCGCGATTCGCCGAGATCGGACTCGTTCAATCATCGCAAGTGCAAGACTCGCGGCGCGTAGCGTGCCTTACCCCGTTCGGCATCAATCTTCTTCAACAGCGATTCATCTGGCACCTGACGCGATTTCTCGCTCCGACCCACCGCCTGAACGAAGCCTCGGCATCAGTCTTCGAGGAAGCGGATCTGTGCGAAGAGTGGGTGATGGTCACGACTGAGCAGGGGGGGACTGCTCACCAGGCGGAGACGGACTTCCACGAGTGGATACGAACGGAGGACGAGTCGGGGACGAGGCGTCAGAGCGATCTTGCAGATCCCCAGCGACGTGCTGGCATCCGTCGGGAAATGCGACGGCACCTTCAGACCCGCAGCGGGTGATCCGGGTTCCGGAACACGGCCTACCCCCGCAAACGAGGGAGGACATGCCATGACCGAGCCGAAATCCGATCGCACCAGCAGCGGTCGCACCCTGACCGACGAGGAAATCGACGCCCTCTCAGACGAGGTTGCCGAGACCGACCACGACGTCGAAGCTCTCAAGACCCGGCGTCGGGTCGACCCTCGATGGGATCGGGTCCGGCCGACGTCGTTCCGGCCCGTATCGACCCCAAGCTACGGGCGGCGATCGAAGCGCGCCGAGGCGGAGCACACCACCACCAGCGAGATCATCCGCGACGGGATCCGCAGACTCCTCGAGGTCGCCTGACCGAAGACAACAACCCCACGCGCGCCCATCGCGCGTCCGCAGGCATTCACGCCGGTCCCTGGCGGGATGTCCGCTGGTTGCCGTGGATGGGGTGTGGCTGAGGCATACGAGCCCGAAGTGGCCACCCCTCACCGGCCACGACTCCGGCGGCCGATGGGGGCCGCCCGGAAGCTTTCCCGTCCTTTACCTCGGACGTCCGCGCGCCTCGGCGATAGTGGAGGCCTACCGACATCTGGTCGACGGCATTGAGGGCATGCGTCCAGATCTCGTCCAGCGGCGGCAACTTGTGGCTTGCGACGTGGCCTGCACACAGATCGTTGACTTGCGAGATCAGCGAACGACAGAAGCAGTCGGGTTGGAGCCCGCCGATCTGGCGTCTCCTGTCGGTCGATACGGGCCCTACCAGGCAGTCGGCAGTGTTGCCCATCAGCTGGGCTTCCACGGCGTACTTGCACCCTCCGCAACGGGTCTGGGGGAGACGCTTGCGTTGTTCGAGAGGCATCTGCCAGCGAGTGAGCTACCTACTCTCCACGGCGCACCGGAGGCGTGGGAAGCACTACCGCCCGATCCTGGGATTCTCAGGCTCGTCGAGAACGACTAGCTGACATCGATTCTCGAAGAGCACTTCGTCGCCCTAGAGCAGCAGACTCGCTGCTCGTCTGACTCTCGGTTTGGGAGCCAAGTTGGGAGCCATTCTCTGCGGATTTCGGTGGACGGCCGTGGACACCTGTGGAACCGAGAGCCCCTCTCACCAGGCGAAATGGACTCCCCTGGACATCGCTGGACACCCCGTGGAGATCTACGGATCAGAAGGTTGGGGGTTCGAGTCCCTCCGGGCGTGCCACGAAACCCCCGTGTGAGCGGGGGTTTCGTCGTCTCTGCTGATTCGTTCCCCGTGGCCACAATCCCCTCTAGGATGCCCGAGCGGAGGCGCAGACTGCAGATTCACACAACCCAGGACACCCCCGGGATCTGCACCACGAGCGCACCCAACAGAAGTTGCCTGCCACCTCGAGGGTCCCGACCGCAAGACACCGCAGGACCACCCGAGGCGGCTGCGACCTCATTGTGCACCTGAGCCGGCGCAGCAGGTAGCGGCTACCTCACGCCCGCGTAAGCTGTGCGGGTCACCTGGCGACTCGACGAGAGGGAGATCCGACGTGATGCGGAGGGTGGGGATGCTGTGTGGTGCGGTGCTGCTGCTCGTCGCCTGCGGAGGTGAGGCTGCCCCGGATGCGACGGTCGGAACCGTGGCTCCGACGACGACGTCTACCACCACGACGGCCGATCCGGGCATTGTGCCTGTGGAGGTGTCTCCTTGCGACCTGGTGAACGTCGACGAGGTGACCCAGGCTGCGGGCCTCGAGGTGACCGAATCCCGGGACGAGCCGCCGATCTCGTGTGTCTTCGATTTTGGCGCAGAGGCCGGGGTTGCGATCTTCGTCAACGTCGACGACGGTGAGGGGCGCTTCGGCGCCCCGGCGGCGCTGTTCGACGGCTACATGGCAGAGGAAGGCGCCGAGATCATCCCCGATCTGGGCGTTGCCGCGGTCTACGTCCAGGGATTCCGCGGGCTTGCCGTCGATGCCGGCGGCGGCCGGTACATCGCGCTCGGGGTGAACGGAGGGTATGGGGAACTCGCCGAGCCGCGAGATGTGCTGGTCGAGCTGGCGACTGCCGCCCTCGGGCGTCTCTGAGTATCCACTGTCGCGGGGCCCGGCGCCGCCCTCGGCAAGTTCGCGCCTGCGAGGCCGGAACGCGGCGGCGCGGTGCCCGCACTGGTGGACGCGGTCAGGGAGCGGCAGGTATGGTCCCCGGCGAATCGCAGGCGGTGGCCGGGCGCTGGCGCCGTCTGAGGTCGATCGAATAGCGCATCACCGGGAGGAAGAGCACGTGACTACCCATATCGCAGACACGTCACCACGCCAGGCGGCACGAATCGCCGGCATCGGGTACCTGATCATCTTCGTGCTGGCCCTCTTCGCCAATTTCGTCGTGCGCATGGGACTGATCGAGCCGGGCGACGCGGCCACGACCGCGGCCAACATCATGGACTCCGAGGGGATGTTCCGTCTCGGCCTCGTCAGCTTCATGGTCGTGTTCGTCGTGGATGTGGTGATCGCCTGGGCGCTCTACCTGTTCTTCAAGAGCCTGAGCAGGGAGCTGTCGCTGCTCACCGCCTGGTTCCGGTTGCTCTACACGGTCTTTCTTGGGGCCGCCCTGGTCTTCTTCTTCCAAGCGCTGCAACTCCTGCGCGGCGCCGACTACCTGGCGGTCTTCGACAGCGGGCAGCTCAACGCCCAGATGATGGTGGCCCTCGACTCGTTCAACTACATGTGGCTGATCGGGTTGGTCGCCTTCGGCGTCCACCTCGTCTTGCTGGGCTACCTGGTCGTCAAGTCGGGCTACGTCACCCGGATCCTCGGATACGTGTTGATGGTGGCCGGCGCGGCCTACATCACCGACACGGTGGCCAACGCCCTCCTCACCAACTACGACGACTTCGAGACGCTGTTCCTGGTCATCGTTGCCGTGCCGTCGGTCGTCGGGGAATTGTGGCTCGGGCTCTGGCTCCTGCTGCGGGCCGGCAAGGATCGGGAAGCGACGCTTCCGGCCGGCTGAGCGCCCAGCCGATCCCAGCGCGACGGCGGCGTAGCGCCGGGTAGACCTCAGCCGCGAGATCGGCGTCGGTCACGGTCGGCAAGCCCGGAGGCACATCGATTCCTTCAACCTACGGCTACCCACCGACGCCGCCGGCGGTGATCTTCGCTGATACCGCGCGGCAAGAATCGGTGCCGAGCATCCCGCGTCATGCAGGGCACCTCTGCGACACCGTTGACGCGTCAACGTGGCTTCTCGGCGCCATATCCGCCAGGCTGTGTCACATTCCGCACAGGTATTGCCACTTGATGGGGTGATGTGGAGGAATCAATCTCGATCGAGACCGAGTGGGCGCAATATCAGGCCCCGGTGTACAACTTCATGCGCCGCATGGGCCTCGACCAGCCCTTGGCGGCGGATCTCGCGCAGGAGACATTCGTCCGTGCCCTCCGTGGGACCCACCGCTATCGAGGCGACGCATCCGTCCGGGCATGGGTACTGGGTATTGCCCGCAACGTGTTCCGCGAGTGGCTCCGCTCGGGACGGCGTGAGATCCCGGTGGCTGAGGTCGCCGAACGACCGGTGCGAGAGCCGGCCGGCGCCGAGCCCGTCGACGTCGAGCGCGCCTTGGCCCGTCTCGATGCCGACCACCGGGAGGTCCTGGTGCTCCGTTTCGTACTCGACCTCCCTTCCCGTGAGGTGGCCGCGGCTCTCGGGATCACCGACGACGCGGCTCGGCAGCGAGTTTCCCGGGCGAAGGCTGAATTCCGTGAAGTCTGGGGGCCGTGATGGATGACGTCGAGCGCGCCTTGAGAGACCTGCCCGAGGAGTCGCCTCCACCCGCGATCGTCCTGGCCGCGGTGCGCACCTTCCGCTACCGCGCCATCGCGACGGTCGCGGCGATCATCGCGGGGGTGCTGCTCCTCGGCATGGTGTGGAACGCTATCAGGCCGGACAACCTGGGCGCCGAGGCCGCTTCGGCGCGGAATCCGACCGTGGTGCCGATCCTCGAAGTCGCCGAGTACGACGGGATCATGATCGAGGTGACGGAGATGGTGTGGGACGACGGGACCGGATACCTGCGGTTCTTGGCCTGGGACACAGGCATCCATGCTGAGGTCATGATCGAGCCGGTGGCGATCACGACCAGCGAGGGTGAGAGGATTGACGTCCGCTTTAGGACGAGTCTTTGCCTACAGAATTACACGGTTCCGGACGGACCCCACATCGAGCGGAGAACGGCTGGGGGGTGGATCAAGTTCGACGATCCCGACCACGATCCCTGGGGAGCCCTGTCGTTCGAAATCGAACTCCAGGTATACCCGCTCGAGATAGTCCTCGAAGGAGGCGAACTCGGACCGTTTCCGACACTCACCATCCGCTACGAAGGGCTGGACCTGAGATGATCGACTGGAACCGATACCACCTCCCGCCCGAGGCGGCGCGAATCGACCGTATCACCTTCCGGGTGTGGAAGCTCTGGCATGGGTGGTTCCGGCCCACGTTGGGCCTAGCATTTCGCATCGCCGGTGGCCTCGCCTTCGTCTTTGTCGTCGGGCTCGTCGTCGCCGGCTCCCTTCGTCTCGGGCAATGGGCCATCGCTGCGACCGGCGTGATTGTCCTCGGAGTTCTTGGTGGGTTTCTCACCCACCGCAAGCCCCAGAAGGAAGCAGCGCCGGGCCCGACCAAGTCCTGGATTGTTGCCGTGCTCCTCGCGATCCTGCTTGCGCCGGTGCTGCTGCTCGTCGCCTTCGTGCTGGAAGTGCTGATGTCATTGGTGTTCTGGATTGGCGCCTTCCCGGTGGTGCTGCTCGTCCCCGTTGTGGCGCTCGGCATGGGCAGACTCATCGGGCGCCGGCTAACGCGAGAAGCCTCGCGCTACCCACCGTCGATCCCCTGAGCGAGTGAATCACCCGGCGCAGGTCTCCCCCAGCCACGCCACGGTCCTCGGCTCACCTCATGAGAGCCGCTGCGAGACGGTCGACGTAGCTGCGGTGGCAGAACCAGAAGGCGGTGTCGGCGTCGGCTCCGGAGTACTCCGTCGACACGTCCTCATTGGGATCGATGCTCCATTCGTCGACGATCGCGCCGCGGTCCTCCATGCACGCCACCATGGCCGCGACCGCCGTCTCATACTCGGCGCGGGTATCGACGCCGTCGGCGAGGATCTCGTCCTGAAGAGCTGTCCCTGCAGGGTCGGGCTTGGGCTCCTCGAAGGGAGTTCCCATGACGATGGTGGTGTCGGGGCTCTCGTTCGCGGTCTCTTCCGATTCGTAGAGCACCACCGTCTGGCCGTCGACGGTCGTCGCCAGCGCCCACATGACCGGCGGGTCGAAGGTCCGCAGGCGTTCCCATGTGGCGCCGTCTCGGGTGAGCCACGCCGCTTGGCCGTCGATCCCGGTCAGCGCCCCGTCGACCTCGAAGAAGGATTCACTGCGATACGAGAACGGCGGATCCGGCTGCAGCTGCCATTGCAGGCCGTCCGTGGAGGTCCGGACATGGATCATCGTGGCACCGTCGGTGAATGCGAAGTTCAGTGCCATCCAGCCGCCGGGCATGTCGATCACCCAGGTCGAGGCGCCTCGCTGGCCGGGATTGGGTTCCGGCGCCTCGACGGGTACGCCCGGCGTCCACACAGATCCGTCATCGGAGGCCCATGTGGCGAAGCTCCCATCGGGCTTGCTGAGGACCGCCACGAACCCGGCCCCGCCGCCGGCGATCTCCAGGTGGCCGTCCTCCAGGTCACTGGCCTCAGGGAATCCGACGGGGGTGTTGCGCTCCCACTGCTCTGCTCCCAGCCTCCACAGGGTGGGAGGCAGCTCATCGAATGGATCCGAAATGGTCGCTAGGAACACCTCGCCACCGGCTGCTACGTCGCGGAACCGTGTCGCCAGTTCCTCTGGAACCTCGACAAGCGACCAGTCCCGGCCGTTCGTCGAAGTCCAGGTCACCTCGTTCTCCGGTCCAATACCAAGCCATAGTGTTTCGTTGGCGACGGCCATTCTGAGCTGTGGTCCCGCCATGGGCGGTGGTTCGTAGTCGGGCTCCCGGGGGAACTCGACAGGTGTCCAGGTGACGCCATCGGACGAGAAGACGATCTGACTCGACCCGCTGTGGTAGGCATGACCGATGAAGCCCCCGGGCCCAGCGGCAAAACCCATCACATCCTCGGGAAACTCTCGCCACACGGTATCGGTGGGGTCGACCATCTCGGTCCCCGTCCCGTTGGGACGCAAGAGCAACAAGGGGACGCCGGCGAGCAGCACCACGGCGAAGACGGCAACGGCAACGACCGGTCCGCTGAGGCGGTGGCGGGGAGCAGGAGCGGGCGCGGGGACGGCGGTTGAAGTCGTTGAGGTTCCCTTGATGCGCTCCAGGAGGGCCTGAGCGCCGAGGGGCGAGCCTCGCTCGGCCAGGGTTTCGAATGCGTCTCTGTAGCGGTTCATGATTCGGCCTCCTCCAACAAGCTGCGAAGACGCCGCCTCCCCCGGGAGGCGGCCATGCGCACTGCTCCGTTGGACATCTCGAGCATGCCGCCCACCTCCTCGAACGAGTACCCCTCGACGTCGTGCAGGAACAGCACGGCCCGCTCTGTTGCGCTCAATCGGAACAGCTCGGCCACGTCTGACGGATACTCGGCGTCAGCGGCACAGGGAGCCGATCCCCGCAGTTTCTGCAGGGCCGTTCGGGTTCGACCGAAGCGGCGCCGTTGCGTGTTCGCCGCGCTCAGGATGGCTCGACGGAGGTAGGCAGCGGGTGCCACCAGCTCGGCGAGGGGACGGACTTGAAGTGTGCGGAGGAACGCTTCCTGCACGAGGTCATCGGGGTCGACGTCGGGACGGCCGACGACGGCGGCGAAACGGCGCAACGGGGGTAGATCTCCGGCACGAGATCGCGATCGGTTGCCGGCACCGATGAACCCTCGTCGATCATTGAAGCGCTGGCCTCCCCTTGCGGTCTCACACATACAAGACGCTCGGGGGACCAAGAACGCAACACGGCGGCGGGTTGTCCGGTGTGTGGGGGGGGTCCGAGAGCGCGGTGACTCTGCCACGACTTGCCGCGGTGACGCCCCGGTGGGCCAGCGACCCGCCGGGGACTGGCGGACCTGGGACGGCGGCTGCCGTGCCGCGGCCGATTGTCCGCTGGGCGTCCTGCCACGGTTCTCTCACCGAATCATGCTCCGAAACCGTCGGTGGACGCTCAGGTGTAGAGGACGGTGAGATAGACCACGTAGACGGCGATGAGAAGTCCGGCGCTCCACCGAGTCAACTGCCCGGTCTTTGCGCCCAATCCGAGGACGAGGAGAGGCAAAGCGGCTGCCAGCCATGCGGCGCCGATCACACCGCTGGTGACGATGGGACGAGCCATGGCTGCGCCACCGAGGGTGACGGTTGCGTTGTATCCGGCAGAACCGACGACTCCTGCGACGGCCAGCTCGCTGACTTCGCGCCGATGCGCTGACACGGCCAATGCGAACATCTCAGCCGTTGTCGCCAGTGCCACCACACTCAATCCCACAACCGACTCGGCGACGCCGAAGGCATCCACCAGCCGGTCCGCTCCCAAGACCGCTACCCAGCCCCCCGGCGCCATGATCAGCACTCCACCGGCAACGAACAGCAGACCAGTCCAAGCCGTGCCGTTCTCAGGCGGACGGTTCTTCTCCTCGAGTTCACCCAGCTCGCCGATGGCCGGCGGGTGCCGTTCCCAGATCCAGACCAACACCACCGCGGCCACGTACAGCAACACCAGGACCAGGCCCTCGCCCCGAGCGACCCCACCAGACAGCATCACCGCAGCCGCCCCGCCGAGCGCGGAGGCACCCAACAGATACCGTCGCACTTTCCCCCCCACCGGGAGCGGCCTCATCAGCGCGGCCAGCCCCAACACCAGAGTGAGCATCGTGACATTCGCCCCGATCGCGTCACCAGCAGCGAGACCACCCCGACCCCGCACCGCCGCGATCACCGCCGTGATCAACTCCTCAGGCTCGGCTCCCGCAAGCAACAACCCGACAGCCAAACCTGTGACTTCGAGACGTTGCCCAGCCATGGCGGCATGCTCGACGAACAACTCCGCGCCCAGCCAAAGAAGACCTGCCGCGAGCCCCACGAGAACCAGACCGAACAACACGATCAGATCGTACGTTGCCCAACCGCCGGACCGATCGCTCGATCGCGGGGCATCGCACATCCCGCCCGATACCGGGTCTCCCGGATCGCCGATTCACCGGCACGGGGAGCTAGCCGATTCTTCGACCCGGTATTAAGCACCACCCAGTTCGTGTCGATAGAGACAATCTGGGTACGAGTCCGGTCGGGAACTGGAGGACATTGCGGATCAGCCGTGCGGGTGTGATTTCCCGCATCGCCCCCGGCGATTGCAGAGGATTGGCGTGAAGAGAGCAGTACACCGGCTGGCGGACAGGATGCGCTTGCCCTGGGGCATCGAACTCGACTCCAGAGTTCGTTCCGGGCTAACACAACGCTGGCACCGGCTGCGAATCGGGGCATGGATCGCCTCCGTCGTCCTCGGGGGCGTGGTGGCACTGGTGGCATACCCCCGTGCCGGGGCCGCCTCCGTGTTCGGCGTGCTCGCGCTTCTCCACGCCCTCCTCACCCGGAAGAGACCGCAAGCTTCGATCGCACTGGCGATGGACATCACGTTGGGCTTCGTCATTCTCGAGATCGTCGCCGTTCCCACCGCGGTCCTGGCCATCGTCTACATGACGTTCGTGGTGATCGTCGTGCTGCTGTGCACCGCCATCCAACGGTTGATGGTCGCGATTCTCGCCTCCGCCGTCTTCGCCTTCACTGCCGCCTACCACTCGCCCGGGACGGGAGACCTCGTCGGCACCGCTTGGAGCAACATCTGTGGATGGCTCACGTCGGCCATCTTCCTAGGGCTGCTGGTGG
>Ga0315545_1001164_pt1 | contig 26322 bp, 17 predicted proteins | sample SalMarSW160210MG_FD_203096 | JGI IMG/M metagenome (GOLD analysis project Ga0315545, IMG submission 203096) | Salt marsh sediment microbial communities from the Plum Island Ecosystem LTER, Massachusetts, United States - Salt Marsh Sediment SW1602-10 ...
CTCGGACGGTAATCCCTCTCTTTCTACGAATATTCGTAAATAGCTTATCCCAGCATGAAATTTCTTATAAGTATTGCGATAACTAACTTTGGATGATTCGGCGTAAAAATTTTGGGGGGTAGGCAGGGCTTCTTCTATATTGACTAATCCTGATAATTATATTAATTTTAAACAAAAAGGAGGGTCCATGCTGCCTAAGGGCAAGTTTATTAAAACAGTACTAGTCTTAATTGTCATTCTCCTCTGCTTAAATCTACTAAAAGTGAATCCAGCTTCTCCACTAATGCATATAGAAGCGCAAGCTAAAACCGGAGATGATGAAGTCCAGATAGTCAATTTATCCGAAATATCAGGTATTGCCTGCAGCGCTGACGGAAAGTTTGTATATGTAACCGGTCAATTCTACGATACAGAGGAAAAAATCTCTGATAGAGAATGCATATTAAGATCCGACAATTTCGGAAAACCCGGAAGCTGGCAAATGGTAGCAAAGCAAAATATAAAGCTTTTTTGAGGAACTTTGAAAAAAGAATAATTATCGAGCAATATTAGCATTAATCAACTCAAATAAAGCAATAGAAGCAGTTTCCCCCCCACCAAATACAATTTAGAAGGGTGTAAAATCTTGTGGTTTTTGTTTTAGTAAATACGCTTGACAATGATAAACTATTAGATATAATTAAAGATAATGATAATATTTATTTTATTACCCTTTCTTATAAATCAAGCAATATTAAGTCAAAGCGATTTTGATGAAAACGAATATCTCTCACTTGAAATTCAGGCTGAAAAAATAGACATAGGCTTTGTTAGCCCGCTGAACTCTCCAATCGAAATTCCCGGAGCTATAAAAGGCACTATACAATCCAATACAGATTGGGAACTAATATGCTCAGCAGAGGGAGATTTTTTGGCGAGAGAAGGAAATAGAATGCCTCTCGGACGACTTGCCTGGAGGATCGAAGGCGGAGAATGGGTTCCTTTCGAAATGGGAGAAGATAAGATTTTAGAAGGAAGTGCAACCCAGGAAAGCGGAAGATCTTTTTCCATAGATTTGAGATTGGATTTGAAATGGGAGGACAGCGCCGGAGATTTCCTTACAAACATCGATTTCACGTTAACGAAAAAGTAAAGGGGTATATCAAATGCTGAATTTATTAATTTCTGTTTCGTTACTTGTCTCACCTCTACGGTTAGAGGTTAGTTCATATCCCGGGGTAATCACCAGAGAAGTATCGGTAAAAAACGGGGACGCCTACAATGAAGCTATAGTAAATATATATAAAGGAGATTGGAACTTAAGCGAAGAAGGAAAGATATTATATTATCCCGCAGATTCTCTTCAGAGTTCCTGTTCCCCCTGGATAACGATAAACCCAACTGAATTCGTTCTTGCACCCGGAGAAATAAAAGACATACGAATCACCTTTGAAATACCTCCGGAGACCACGGGAGGATACTGGAGTGTTATATTTTTCGAAGGAAAGCCGCCGGAAACCGAGGAATGGACTCCTCTTGTCAGACTCGCCGGCAGAGTGGGAATAACCACTTATTTAGATATTGCAGGAACTACCGAAAAAGAAGCAGAGATAAAGAAAATGGAATTAGAGAAGAGTGGGGATTTAAAGATGGAGGTTCAAAACAACGGCAACATATGGATAAGACCGGTAGTTAAATACTGGGTTCTGCGAGGCGAAAAAGAAATATACCGGGATTCTCTAACATCCTCGCTCATATTACCCGAAATAAACAGAGAATACAAACTAACCTTCAAGGATATAAAACTCTTAAAAGATGATGAGATAGTTACCAGAGTGGATTACGGCGGAGATAAAATACTCGAGGGGGTTAAGAAAGTCGAATAACCTTAAGGTTATTATTAAATAAAAAAAGAAGTAACATAGTCAAAAAACCAACATTTCGTTCTTTATTTTTTTCTAGAAATAACTTATACTCAGGTGGCCGTCGTTCTCGGATATTCCATTTATCTTTCTTGGCGCACTACGGAATATAGAAAACAGAAATAAAAGGGTTCGACCCTGTTTATACACAAAGTCGAACCCTTTTTATACTTATCTGCTCATGTCAACAATACACCACTAAGTCAATATAAACTCAATATAAGGTTTACTTGACGTTAGTATGTGTGAACCTGTGAAGACTGGTTCGGCACTCTCCACAAGTTATCGACATTGGAAGCATTTAAATTGCGATAGTAAATCTGGGTTGTGGTAGCATCGGTTCGGACACCATAATCACCATTGCTTAAAGTAACATTGTTGACGTATATTGTGCATTTGAAAGATGTCCCGCCATTCTGGCGTATGAAACAACCAAAATTAGTGGCTGAGAAATTCTCCACTGTGAAAGTACATGGTTGATTAAGCTGGAATACTTTATCACTGGCGTCGCGTGCAGAACCGCCCGAAACAGTTACGGTACCTTCGCCTTTTACCGTTAGTGCGTCTTCTCCGACGTCTTCCCATGTCACATTTTCAACTCTGCAGTTTCCGTAACAGTGTATACCGTCGCAACCAGGGGCAGCGATGCGGACATTTTTCACAGTAGCATTTTCAAGTCTAAAAATTGGATCCTGGTCTTCGTCCTGACTGCCATCGCCCATTCCCTGAGCAATGATTCTCTCACCACCTCCATCGTATGTACCGCCGTTGACTCTGATAGTTGAGGTGATATACTTGGTGCCGCCACCACCGCTAGTTGTTGTAGTGGTTGCAGCAGCAGTTGTTGTTGTAGTCGAGCCGCCGCTGGTTGTAGTGGTCGTTGTGCCGCCACCCGAAACACTGCCAAATCCTATACAACCCTCGCAGTGCAGCCACTCGCTCATACCATCACCGCCTCCGCATTCATTATTCTGCCACACTCCTGTATTATAGCTCTGGTCTTCCGCCTGACGGGTCGAACCGTTAACAGTGATATAATCTATCTGCACATCCATGTTCTCTCCGTCATCATTATCGAAACAAACATTTATGTCGCCGGTATTGTTTGTAGATGCAGAGTAATTCTGGTAACTTGTAGTTAAATTGAAATTACCAATCTGACTTCCGCCTACTGTCACGTAGATGTGCTCTCCACCGCCTGTACCGCGGGCTCTTACGACTATACTGTTTGAGCCGCCACCGGTCGTCGTTGTTGCAGCTGCAGTTGTTGTGGTAGTTGAGCCGCCGCTGGTTGTAGTGGTTGTTGTGCCTCCACCTGAAACACTGCCAAATCCTATACAACCTTCGCAATGCAGCCACTCGCTGTTTGAACCGCCGCAGGAACCATCCTGCCAAACACCTGTATTAGAGCTCTGGTCTTCCGCCTGACGTGTCGAACCGTTAACAGTGATATAATCTATCTGTACGTCCATGTTCTCTCCGTCATCATTATCAAAACAAACATTTATGTCGCCGGTATTGTTTGTAGACGCAGAGTAATTCTGATAACTTGTAGTCAAATTGAAATTACCAATCTGACTTCCGCCTACTGTCACGTAGATGTGCTCTCCACCGCCTGTACCGCGGGCTCTTACGACTATACTGTTTGAGCCGCCGCCGCTGGTTGTGGTCGTCGTTGTTGCAGCTGCAGTCGTTGTGGTAGTTGAGCCGCCGCTGGTTGTAGTGGTCGTTGTGCCACCGCCGGAAACACTGCCAAATCCTATACAACCTTCGCAGTGCAGCCACTCGCTGTTTGAACCGCCGCAGGAACCATCCTGCCAGACACCTGTATTAGAGCTCTGGTCTTCCGCCTGACGGGTCGAACCGTTAACCGTGATATAATCTATCTGTACATCCATGTTCTCTCCGTCATCATTATCGAAACAAACATTTATGTCGCCGGTATTGTTTGTAGATGCAGAATAGTTCTGGTAACTTGTTGTTAAGTTAAAATTACCAATCTGACTGCCACCTACTGTCACGTAGATGTGTTCACCACCACCTGTACCGCGGGCTCTTACGACTATACTGTTTGAGCCGCCGCCGCTGGTTGTGGTCGTCGTCGATCCACCGCTGGTCGTTGTAGTGGTTGTAGTGCTACCGCCGCCGCCACCGTCCAGACCTGCGCCGGAGCTAACGATACTAGGTATCGATGATGCATTGTCTAACGAGTAGGAATACGATGGTGATGGCACCGATCCTCTCGTTTCCGGACCGTTTTCGCAATTGCTATAAACATTACCTCTCTCAACCAGATCTCCCTCCGGAGAACTTGCATAACCAACCAATGTCGGATCATCACAGTTCTCGAAGTAGTTATTCTCGACTAAGACTTCCCCATCACATGTAGAAGCTATACCATATTCGTTGTTCCTGTAATAGTTATTGTATACATGGCAAAGAGCGGAGAACCTAACCCTTGGGTGACGGGTATCGGTACCATCAAAGTAATTATGATGATACGTTACCCGCAAATGACCTATATCCTGAGATCCATTATCGTCGCTGTGGCCTAACAGGCAAGTTTTTTCATGGTTATAAAAGTGATTCCAGGAAACTGTTATATAATCGGAACCTCTTTTTATATCGACGCATCCGTCATATCCGTTAGAAAATTCGCAATGGTCGATCCAGATATTCGTCGATCCATCCTGCACGTTAATCGCATCATCGTCCCAGTTGGAAAATGCGATATTCCTTATAATCACATTTGAAACTCCGTCTATATCAAGGCCGCCGCCGGTTATCTTTCCGCTCGTACCCACGCCTTCAATGGTTTTACTAGAGGCAACATCATTCATCCCCGATAGGCTTATAGTACCATTCACCCGTATAATATAACTCCCGCTTCTTCCAATATAATCTAAAAAAGAAGAAGCGTTCGAGACCGTAACTGTAGTTCCACCGGATCCACCTGTCGCACTCGCACCAAAACCTACCGCTGCTCTGGTTTTATAAGAAACGAGGCTGACACCTGTTTGGGGTGCAGTGGGAGCTACTTTTTCACATCCCCAAAAAAGTCCGACAACTATAGCTAAAATTAAAACTCCAGAAATCACCATAAAACGTTTAAAATTCATTTCCTTCTCCTCGATCTTTATCTTTTATTGTTAAAACTATTTGTATTTATCTACCACCCTTCTTTTTTTCCTTCTTTCCTTCCTTCCTTGTTTATATTCTTTCCTCTCATCAAGTGCCACATATTGCATTCGAAAGGAAGGTCCACCTAATATAAACTTATTTTTACCTTTTGGGAGTAAATTTTCAGTTTTAAAAACGATTATAAATTTAGATTTCATATAATTCTATTTAATTAATATCCTTACCACCAGCTGCCGCCACCCCACCAGCTGCTGCCGCTGGTCGTGGTTGTTGTAGCTGCCGTTGTTGTTGTTGTTGTTGTTGTTGTTGTTGTTGTATAACCGCCGCTGGTTGTCGTTGTGCTACCCCACCAGCTGCCACCACCCCACCAGCTGCTGGCTGTGGTCGTCGTACTTGCCGCGGTTGTCGTTGCACCACCGCCACCTGAAACACTGCCAAATCCTATACAACCTTCGCAGTGCAGCCACTCGCTCATGCCATCGCCACCGCCGCATTCATTATTCTGCCATACTCCTGTATTATAGCTCTGGTCTTCTGCCTGACGGGTCGAACCGTTAACCGTGATGTAATCTATCTGTACATCCATATTCTCTCCGTCATCATTATCAAAACAAACGTTTATGTCGCCTGTATTATTAGTAGAAGCAGAGTAATTCTGGTAACTTGTTGATACGGTCCAACTGCCAACCTGACTGCCACCTACTGTCACATAGATATGTTCACCACCGCCTGTACCGCGCGCCCTTACGACTATACTATTCGATCCGCCGCCGCCTCCACTGGTTGTTGTCGTTGTATATCCTCCGCTGGTTGTTGTAGTATATCCTCCGCTGGTCGTAGTGGTCGTTGAGCCACCGCCGCCATTTCCATAATTCTGCATTAACCAATCCATTGCAGGACGGTGAGAACCACTGGAACTGACCAAGTAGGCTTCACCGCGCCACATCTGTCCCTGTATATATCCCCATAGAGTAACACCTGCACTATTCTCCCATATAATAGGAAATAGATCCTGATATATTCGCAACTGCTCGCTGTCACCGCCTCGTATTTCCAGCTCTGATACATAAACGGTATATCCAGCGTTCCTTATTTGATTTAGACGGGACCTTAAATCATTTGCGGATACATTTTCGATACTGTGAGCCTGACAACCGATAGACAGACTCATACCAGCATTCTTCACTGCATTGGCAATCGTAATAAGTTGACTAGGATTGGAACTCCCGTTTAAAATATCATACTCGTTTAAAATTTTTGTACCGCTAACATACTGGTTGGCTAACCTGAAAGCCTCAACAACCCAATCCCATCCCGTAGAGCCGTCGCCTCCCAATGCATTTCTATAAGAAGGTTTAGCATGTAAAGGTTCATTAACAACATCTACCAAATCAGGCGAATATCTTTTGCCGAAATCTCTTATCCATTCTTCTACTTCCGCCCTCTGTTCACTCTGGGAAAGACCGCTTACCCAGCCGGGTTCCTGCTGCCCCCAAACAAGACAATGTGCTTTAAACTTATAACCGTTACTTCTTGCAAAATTGTACGCGGCATCTAACTGAGACCAATTATACTGATCCCGGCTTCCCTCACACGAACCCCACTTACCAGAATTCTCAGGTGTGACCTGATTCCAGTATCTGGTAAAACTTGAAGGAGCATTACTACCGGAGATTATATTGCCTAGAAAACTGGCGCGGGTTTTGCTACTCTGCGGAAGATTCCCGACCCCCATTTTGGTTATATCTTCCGGACCCGTTGGTTGATTTTGACATCCCATAGAAAATATTATAGCCGTAGCTAAAACTATAATTCCGATTACTATTATAAGACTTTTAAATTTCATTTTACTCTCCTTTCTTTTTGATTTTTTTTCTTGTTGTTACTAAAATTTAAAAATTACTATATTTATATGACCCTTCCTTTCTATGCCGCATCCGAAAGGAAGGAACATTTAGACAAATTTGTTCTTATCCGACATCAGGAAAACTCCAGTGTTGAATAAGAATTAAGAAAGGGAAGTAAACGATTTTTAAATTCGAATTTGATAATAACGCTTAATAGCAATAACACCCCCTTAATCTTAGCACTTAATACCTTCAACACTTCCTTGTTGATACTACCTTGTCCCTCTCAATCGACCCCCTCTCTATTAGTTATCACTTTCGTTTTCACTGTTTTACTTATTACTTTTGTCCTACTAAGATGTATAACCCTGTTTCGATATTACGCGGAAACCGATTATTGATGCAACTGCTTACCTCGTCCTACCATACGGACTCCATACTTAAACTATCTTTTATTATAATTCCAGAATAAATAAAATCAAGCAATCCATTCCCATATTTCCTTATCATACAATGGATGATAAGGCCTGCGTATATTATTTAGAAAAATAAAAAATAAAATAGATAGTTCTTATTTAAAATAAACAGGATAAACCTTTTTTAATAAAGCAAAAAGGGAGAATCCGGGCTATGCAACCTAATATTTAGATAAGGAAAAAGATGATAGAAGTCTACGTCATACTAGGATAAATTAACTCCAAGTGCAATATTTATCCCTTTTTTTATTACTTGCAGAAGAAATTACGTCACTCCTCTTGACATTCAAGCAAAAACGATTATTCTACTTATCGGAAAGATGGAATTAGAACTTTTTCAAATCGGCTTATTAATATATAATAAGAAGGGAAATACACGATGTTTATTTTAGGAATATGGGATGGTCACGATTCCGGAATATCAATATTAAAAGATAACAAAATTCTCTTCGCCATAAACGAAGAAAGGCTATCCAGAAGAAAATTAGATATATCTTTCCCTCAAAAATCTATAGAATATTCTTTGAATTACTTGGGACTCAAAAAAGAAGACGTTGGTATAATAGCCTTTTCGACTTCGGAATTCGCCAAAACTCTGTGGAGGATATTTCCTTTTCTAAAAGAAAACTACTATTTATTACGGAGGAGAAAAAAGGATTATTCCAGTCTAGATTCTTTCAAACGGGGTTTTAAATACAAGGTAACCGAGTTACAATTAGATCCGCTATCGAGAAATATAAGTAAATTTCTATTAAACAAAAAATTAAAAAATTTAGGTTTCAAGAATTATAAATTATTAATGCATGACCATCACCTGTGCCACGCCGCGAGCGCTGCTTTTACAAGCGGTTTTAAAGATGCCCTGGTTATCACAATCGACGGTATTGGAGACACCTTATCGGGAACGATAAACACGTTCGAAAATGATAAGTTAGAAAGAATAAAAACCATTTCAGGTAGAACCTCTTTCGGCATATTTTTCGAACATGTAACCAACCTTCTAAATATGAGGGAATTGGAAGACGAAGGCAAAGTGATGGCACTGGCTAATTACGCTCTAAAAATAAAAGACGATGAAAATCCTCTTCTGGATTTCTTTACCGTCGACGGATTGGATGTAAAAACAAAATACGGCACCCTGAAAGCATTAAAAGAGTTGAAAAAAATCCTCTGGAAATATCCTTCAGAACAGTTCGCTTTTATGGCACAACGAACTCTGGAAATAAAAATTACCCAGTTGATTAGAAATGCCATTAAAGAGACAGGTTTAAATAATATATGCCTTTCAGGAGGAACATGTTCAAATATAAAAGTAAATATGCTCATTAAAAACTTACCCGAAGTGAACGATGTCTATGTTTTTCCTCACATGGGTGATGGTGGTCTTGCGATGGGAAGTGCTATGGTGGCCAATTATGAACTAAATGGTACCTCCGAGTACAATTTCGAAGACGTATATTTCGGCCCACAATTTTCAAATGATTATATGAAAGAAGCTCTAGAAAAAAATCAAATGAAAAATATACAGTACAAATATGTAAAAGAAATCGAAAAAGAAGTGGCAAAAATGATCTCTGAAGGAAATATTGTCTTATGGTTCCGGGGAAGAACGGAATACGGTCCGAGAGCACTCGGGAATAGAAGCATATTAGCTCCGGCTCACTCTGAAGATATAAAAAACGAATTAAACTTGGTACAAAAGAAAAGAGTTTGGTACCAACCATTTTGTCCGACAATGCTTTTAGAGGATGCAAAAGAAGTTTTAGAAGATTTAAAGGGCACACCCAACAAGTTCATGACGATGGGATATATGGTAAAAAAAGATAAGCAAAAATTAGTGAAAGGCGTAATTAACATCGATGGCTCCTGCAGACCACAGATTATAAGCGATTATGATTCAAGATACGCAAGGCTATTATTGGAATATAAAAAGCTTTCCGGTATCGGAATTTTACTTAATACAAGCTTTAATTTACACGGCGAGCCGCTTGTCTGTTCCCCGGAAGATGCTCTAAGTACCTTCTCGAGAACGGAAGCAAAATATCTGATATTGGAAAATTACTTACTCAGTAAAACTTAAGCTCTCCGTGATTATTATAATAAAAGGATGGCAGCGACTAAACTAAACTTATTTTTATCCTGGTATTACGTCTATATCCTGGAAATCAACTTTTCCCTCTTAATTATCGCGTTTATATTCAGTTTCAAATACATAAAAAAAATCTTTGCGGAAATCGAGAATAAGTACTTAATTCTTTTATTATCAATTTCGGTACTCGGGGTATCTGCAACAGCGTTTGTGGCTCCAAAAACTCACAGAATATTTTACGATGAAGATATTTACAACAGCATAGCTCAGAACATAGCCCATCAAAAAAAGGCTGTTATGTGTAACGAAGGTTATTACGAGAACAACGAATTACAAATCATAGCAGAAGAATACAACAAACAACCTCCAGCTTATCCTTATTTAATAAGTGTCATATTCAGGACATTAGGCACAAACGAACTATTTACCTTCATTTTAAACAATATTATTTTCGGATTAATGATAATCGTAATATTTTTAATTTCTTTTCTACTTTTTAAAGATATATTTGCGAGTTTAATGGCGTGCTTATCATATATAGTTATTCCCGTTAATCTTCAATGGTTTAATACTTGTGCCGCAGAACCATCAACGGCATTTTTTACAAGTTTAACTATTCTCTCTTCACTTTTATATCTGAGATATAAAAAACCTATTAACCTTTTATTTTTTATAGCCTGTTTGGCGTTTTCCTTAAGTTTTAGAACAGAAAGTTTCTTGGTGGCTCCCCTCGTCTTTCTAATATTCTTAATTAAAGAACCACGCGTATTTAAAAGAAAAGAGCTTTACGCTTTCGGAATTCTTTTTCTATTTTTATCCACGGCCCTATTGCTGCATATATATTCGGCAAGAGGAATGAGCTGGGGAGCAGAGGGTGGACAGAAGATTTCTCTGGCTTATTTTCCTTATAATTCCTTCACCAATTTAGCTTTCTATCTTAACAACAGATGTTTCCCTCTGATATTTTCAATATTCGCAACTTTAGGATTATTCTCTTATAAAATAAACGAACGGTTCAAAGAGAAATTAATATTATTAATCTGGTTTTTGACTTTCTGGGGAGTTTTTTTATTCTTCTACGCGGGAAGTTATAGATTCAGCGAGGGGTTAAGTATCCGTTTCTCTCTACTATCTTATGTTCCGCTTGCTATTTTTACTGGACTCGGAATCGCTTCTCTCAGTAATCTTTTAAATGCGAAAATAAAATCGATCAAAATAATTCTGATATTGCTCATTTTATTTACTTCCAGCTGGTTTCTGCCCTTCATAAGGTCGAAAACTAAAGGCGAAAGCGAACTCTGCAGGATGGATCGTAAATACGCTATGGAATTTGTAAAATTATTACCTCCGAATTCGATAATTTACACTCACAACCCGAATATGTTCTTGATAAATAAAAAAAGCGCGATTCAGACTTCGGCTGAAACTTACGAACCGGGAACAATCAAACAACATCAGGGTAGATTTAAAGGAGGTGTATATCTACATTACAATTACTGGTCTAACGTGCCTTACAGCGACTTACAAAGACAATTTACCACCAATATTTTAGAAAGATACGATTACAAGATAATTAAAGAATACTATTATAAAAATCATAAATATGGATTGTATAAAATAACAGGACCAAAAGAAAGATGAGTTCACCAAAAAAGATAAAAAATTATTCGGTCTTTTCAAAAAATATATTATTATCGTCCCAAAATAAATTAAAACACCCATATAAACTGACCTTCGCGATTACATACAAATGTAATCTTCGATGCAAAACATGCCAAATCTGGCAGAAAAAACCAACTGATGAATTATCCGCCGAAGAAATAGATAAGTTTTTTCATATTAATAATTTTTTTAACTGGATAGATATAACCGGGGGAGAAATTTTCTTAAGGAAGGATTTAACGGATATAACAAAAAGTATAAAAAAGAATGTCAGTAATTTAGTTATGTTACATTATCCCACCAACGGATTCTTAACCGACAGAATCGTAGAAATTACGGAAGAAATAACATCTTTAGATTTCAACAATTTAGTTATAACTGTTAGTATCGACGGAATAAAAGACACCCATAACGAAATAAGAGGCAATGAAAAATCTTTCGACCTATGTATCGAAACTTATAAAGAATTAAAAAAAAACAAACACCTCAAAGTATATTTAGGATGCACATTGTCTCCGTTTAATATAAATCACTTCGGAAATTTCATAGAAGAATTAAAAGATTATATTCCCGACCTAAAATATTCGGATATACATTTAAATATTTATCATTATTCGGAAAATTTATACTCTAATGAACCTATGGATGTTGATACAAAAAAGATTATAGGTCTTATAGATGATTTTATTAAGAAAAAAGGATTTAAATTCTATAATCCAATATCTTTATTAGAATACACTTATATGAAAAACATTAAGAACTATTTGCTCACTAACCGGACCCCCTTTAATTGCAAATCAGGTAAAATATCTTGTTTTATAGATCCTATGGGAAATGTTTATCCATGTACCGGTTTTAATGTTCTTTTAGGAAATCTAAGAGATAACGACTATGACCTTTTAAAAATACTTACAAGTGAAATTTCTGTACTTTTGAATAAAAAAATAGAAAACGGTAAGTGTCCTCATTGCTGGACACCCTGCGAGGCTTATCAAAATATTTTAAGCAATTTATTTATAAAGGAGAAAACATAATGGCGCCGATTAAAAATCTATGTGTGATAATACCTGCAAAAGATGAAGAAAAATCTATCGGAGAAATAATAGAGGGTTGTAAGAAATACGCAGAAAGAGTTGTTGTTATCGACGGATATTCAAAAGATAAAACAAGAGAAATCTCCGAAAAACTAAACGCTGAAGTCATTTTACAGAAAGGTAAAGGCAAAGGTGCCGCTATAAGAACTGCCAAGGAACATGTCTCAGACGAAGATATTGTGGTTTTTATCGACGCGGATTGTTCTCACGATCCGGACGATATACCGGAACTAATAAAACCGATTCAAGAGGGAAAAGCCGATCATGTCACGGGTTCAAGATTATTCGGTGGTTCCAGTGAACTGCATGGAGGATTCGATGAATTTATGAGGCTTACGGGAAGTTCGTTCATTACTTTTTGTATTAACAACAAATTTAAAGTAAGATTAAGTGATAGCCAGAACGGATTCAGGGCTATAAGGGGTGCAGTATTAAAGGATCTCGATCTACGCGAAAACATTACGACTATAGAACAGGAAATGATTATAAAAACACTTAAAAAAGGCTATATAATGGATGAAGTACCCGCCCATGAATACAGAAGAAAATATGGCGAATCACATATAGAAATGCACAGGGTATTTTTTCGATATGTTTTTAGTTTTATAAAATATTTATATTTTCAATAAGGAGGAATTTTCTTTAAATGATAGCGAATAAACTCCACTCGTTTTTATCCTCGTATTATGTTTATCTCTTGGAAATCAACTTTTTCCTCTTAATTATCGCGCTTATATTTAGTTTCAAATACATAAAAAAAATCTTTTCGGAAATACAAAATAAGCATTTACTCCTTTTAATTCTCATCGCGATACTCGGTATATTCTCGACTTCTTTCTTATCCCCCAGAATCCACAGATTATATTACGACGAAGACATTTACAACGATATAGCCCAGAACATAGCTTATAACAAAAAGGCTGTGATGAGTAACGAAGGTTATTACGAGAACAACGAATTACAAATTGTAGAAGAAGAATATAATAAGCAACCTCCCGCTTATCCTTATTTAATAAGTGTAATATTCAGGACATTAGGCACAAATGAACTATTTACCTTCATTTTAAACAATATTATCTTCGGGTTAATGGTAATCGTAATATTTTTAATTTCTTTTCTACTTTTCAAAGATATATTTGCGAGTTTCATGGCATGTTTATCATATATAATTATTCCGATTAATCTTCAATGGTCCAACACCTGTGCTGTCGAACCATCGACAGCCTTTTTCACAAGTTTAGCGGTATTGGCTTCGCTTTTATACATAAAATATAAAAAGCCTGCTAATCTCTTCTTTGTTGTAACTTCCCTAGCGTTTTCTTTAAGTTTCAGGACAGAAAGTTACCTGGTGGCCCCCCTCGTCGGTTTAATATACTTAATTAAAGAACCCCGCGTATTTAAGAGAAAAGAGCTCTACGCTTTCGGAATTCTTTTTCTCTTTTTATCCACAGCAATATTGCTGCATCTATACTCGGTAAGAGGACAAAACTGGGGAGCACAGGGTTCAAAGATCTCGCTGGCTTATTTTCCTTATAATCTCTCAACCAATTCAGCTTTCTATCTTAACAACAGGCATTTCCCTCTGATATTTTCCGTACTCGGACTTATAGGATTATTTTCTTATAAAATAAAAGAACGATTCAAAGATAAATTAGTATTATTAGTCTGGTTTTTGACTTTCTGGGGTATATTTTTATTCTTCTACGCCGGAAGTTATAGATTTGGTCAGGATGTCCGTTTTTCAATATTGTCGTATGTTCCTATTTCGATTTTTATTGGTATAGGAATTTCTTCGATTTCAAACTTTTTAGAACATAAAATAAAACCGATTAAAACAATCTTAATATTGCTCATTTTATTTAATTTTACCTGGTTTTTACCTTTTATTAAAGCAGAAGGTGAAGAAGCATGGGCGGCAAGAAATGATCACAGGCACGCGGTGGAGTTCGCGCAATTGCTACCTGTTAATTCGATTATTTATACTCACACGCCTAATATTTTTCTGTTGAACAAACAAAGCGCTGTACAGTCCTCAAGCGCCACTTATAAACCGGGAACAATCGAACAACATCTAAATAGATTCAGAGGAGGCGTCTATGTTCACCACGGTTACTGGTCTAACGTTAATGATCCTGTACAAAGAGGATTCACAAAAAATATTTTAGATAGATATAATTATTTAACTATAAAAGAATACTACTACAGAGATTATAAATACGGGTTGTATAAAATATTAAATCGTAAAGATTAAAAAATATGCATGAATGAAGAGAAGTAAAATAAGTGTAATATTACCCACATACAATGAGTATGACAATATAGTCTCCTTAATCGAGAGGACTATCGAGGCTATACCAGATGAAAAGGAGATTTTAGTAATAGATGACGATTCTCCGGATGGAACAGCTGAATTGGTCGCCAGTTATTGTAAAAAAAGTCAAGTTGTACGTTTAATTGTCAGGAAAAACGAAAGAGGCTTACGCACAGCGATAGAAAGAGGTATTGCTGAGGCAAGCGGCGATATTATCGTATGGATGGATTGTGATCTATCTATGCCTCCGGAGAAAATCCCGGAGTTAGTAGAAAAAGTAATAAATAAAGGCTATGATGTTGCCGTCGGCTCAAGGTATGTAGAGGGAGGCAGAGATAGAAGAACCGATTCAGGTAAGTTTATACTCTTTTTTCATACCTTTTTGAGTAGAATAATAGTTACATTTACTTCATTGATGTTAAATAAGTCTTTTAAAGACTGGACGAGTGGATTTATCGCGGTTAAAAGTGAAGTTATTAAAAAAATTCCTTTAAACGGAGATTACGGAGAGTTTTTTATTGAGATGATGTATCGTCTTTTACAAAGAGGCTATAAGGTAATAGAAGTCCCCTATGAATTGATTCCGAGAGAATACGGAAAATCTAAAACGGCTACAAACATCTGGGGCTTTTTTACGAGAGGTATTAAATATGTAGAATGCGTTTTAAAATTAAAATTTTCTAAATCATAAACACTAAAACTATTACAAAATAATAAGGAGGTAGTAAAATATGCGATTCGCAATTATCGGAGCAGGAAAATTTGCCGGAAAACGGATTAATGTTATTAATTCAATTCCTGATAAAGCGGAATTAAAAGCAATAGTAGATATTGATTCAGGGAAAGCTGAAACATTAGCAAAAAAATATGGATGTGAGGCATTTTCGGATTATCGCGACCTTTTAGAGCGTGACGATATCGATACTGCTATTGTTGCAACGCCGAACAAATATCACTGCGAAATATCCAAAGCGTTTCTGACTTCAGGTAAAAATGTAATGTGTGAAAAGCCTATTACTCAAACTGTCGAAGAGGCTAAAGAAATAGTTGAAACCGTGGAGAAATCAAAAAAGTTTTTTAAAACGGGTTCCAATCATCGCTACTTTCCCAATGTGCAAAAGGCAAAAGAATTAATAGATCAGAACAAAATAGGACGTATAATCTTTGCCAGAGGGTGGATCGGTAACAACGGAAAATATGTGCAGAACAGCTGGTTCTGGGATAAGGACTTATCCGGCGGCGGAACTCTTCTTGATAATGGCTGTCACCTGATGGATATTTTTCGGTGGTTACTGGGCGAAGTGAGCGAATGTAAGGGATACACAATGAACGATTTCTGGCCGACGGAATTGGAAGATACGGGACTCGCACTTTATAAAACGGTCGACGGTAAAGTGTTCTTTTTGCAGTCCTCCTGGATAGAATGGGCCGGATACATGTATATGGAATTTTATGGAGAAGATGGATTTATTTTTGTCGACAGCCGTTTCTGCAACAAAGCCAGCCTGGGCAGAAGAGACGGATATTATGAATCATTCGATTTCTCATCTCTCCCTCCCGTTTCTCATAAATTGGAGATGCTGGATTTTATTAAAAAAGTTGAAAACAAAATCCAACCGACTCCAAGTGCTTATGACGGGATGAGAGTTGTAGAAATGGTTCATGCTCTCTATCAGGCATCAAAAACCAATAAAACAATTAAGTTGTAAAAACAGCAGAGGGGTGAAAATGGATGTATTTAAAAACTATGCTAAATACTATGATCTTTTATATCAAGAAAAGAACTATGAGGAAGAATGTGACTTTATTGAGCAAGCGTTTCGAGAATTTTCAAAATTAAAAGTGAAAAGTATTCTTGAACTGGGGTGCGGAACAGGCGGACATGCGATTCCTTTAGCCCGGAGAAAATATAAAATAACAGGTATTGACGCGTCTACGGTAATGTTAAATACCGCGAAAGAAAAAAACACTAAACTTGGTTTAGATATAGGTTTGCTCAAGAGTGATATAAGAGACTTTAAACTTAATGAAAAATTCGATTCGATTATCTGTATGTTTGCGGTTTTAAACTATTTAACGGCGAATGAAGACCTTGAAAAAACCTTAAAAAACGTGAGGAAGCATCTGAAGGAAGGCGGACTTTTTATTATTGACGTGTGGAACGGACTTGCTGTTTTGCGAATTCTTCCTTCCGTAAGAGTAAAGACAGTCGAGCAAAATAAAACAAAAATAATCCGCATCGTCGAACCGGAACTCGACGCCGTTAATCACATCTGCCGTAATCATTATAAAATGATGATTCTGGAGAAAAATAAACTTATTGAAGAGATAGAAGAAACCCATGTTATAAGATATCTTTTCCCCCAGGAGATAAAACACTATCTCGAACTAACCGATTTTGAAGTTTTGAAAATTTGCGCATTCCCGAAAATTGGCGCAGCAGTAGACGAGAACATCTGGAATATGGCGATTATATCAAGAGCAATATGAAATCCTTCAGGATGAAATCCCTCAGGATGAAATCCTTCCGGGAAAAGAGTTTATTGTTTTTCCATACCATCATGAATGTAAAGCATATAAATTTGTTTATTCTCTTATTATTACTCCTTCTTTGTCTCGGCATTCGCTTAATCAATTTTGTAGGTATAGGAATTAATGATGATATCGCCTATATGCAAAACGCGCGTTGTCTGGCATCTGCGGGCTGTAGCCCAATCAGTTCCGGCTTCAATCAGCTCGGTTTCCGCCTGGGTATGGTGTTCCCTCTTGCCTTACTATACAAGTTATTCGGGTATAATGAACTCGGGTTCTCGCTCTATCCTTTACTCTCTTCACTTGTTACCTGTGCGTTAATTTACCTGACTGCACTTAAGCTGTGGGGGCGGTCTGCCGCAGTATTCGCTTCCCTGCTGTGGATTTTCTATCCTCTGCAGATCGTTTTCGATACACAGCTTGTTCCTTCAAATCAACATGCGACTTTCGTTATAGCTGCTTTGTTCTTGTACTTTTGTGCCACTACCGTTAAAAATTCAACAGCTGATTCAAGCTTTGATTCCTCTTCAAAATGGAAAGAACCGGTATTATTGATATTAAGCGGAGTGAGTCTCGGAATTGCCTGGTGGATAAATGAAATATTTGTAACTTTCATATTCGCTATAATACCTTTTCTTTTTATTATCAGACCTAAAATTAAAAATCTGGCGTGGATATTGATAGGATTTTTATTAATAATATTGATAGAACTATTGATTGTTAAAATTTCAAGCGGTTCCTGGTTTGCCAGGTTTACCTGCATATTGAAAACTGAAAGTGCTGTTGTAAGCAATAAGGATTCTAAATATCTGTTAAGGGCCCTTTTTAAACTGTGGAATATAGATTTTCTAAACAGTGAAGGTCACTTTGGTGTAATCTGGTATTTGTTTATTGTTTTAACAATCCTGGCAGTATTTTTAAAAGATAAGATCCCATTATCCTTAGCTCTGGGTTGCTGGCTCTGGTTTTTTTACCTACAATGGGGAGTTCAATCCCCGGAAGGCACACCCATTGCCAAATACATTCGGTACTTTTCTATGATTGTTCCGCTTCAATGTCTAACTTTCGGAGCACTATTGGGTCATTTTATTAAATACTCAAAAAAACTAAAAATAGTTATAATATCTTTATTTACTGTTCTGCTTGTTCATCTGTTCTATTCTGGAACAAGTGCGGTAAAAATGGTAAGAACGCACACAGAGGATTTTAAAGAAATTACCAAAATTCTTCTGGATTTACAGTTGAAAGAGGGCGAGGTAATATATACAGATGATCTGACTGCAAATTTTATCGAAATTTATTCGAAAGAGAGTTTGACGATTAAAAAGCTTAATCACTCGGGGATGGCCAATCCACCGGAGAAGGGAATTCTTGTTGTTGACGGGTCGTGGTATATTGCAAAATTGGATGATTATCGTAAAGCTATTCCCGCATGGTTTTTAGCACCGCCGCTGCCCCAATGGCAGTTGCTTTATACGATTTGCGGGAAAAATATCTGGCATTATAAGGAGTTTGATCCTAAAATTTATAGGATTCTCCCGCAAAATTATTAATTAAATTAAGGAGGTAGAAAATGATACCTGTTTGCGAACCTTTACTTGATGGAAACGAACTGGAATATGTAAAAGATGCAATTACTTCAACCTGGATTTCTTCAAGCGGTAAATATGTTAGTGAACTTGAAAAAAAATTCCCCGAATATATAGGAGTAAATCACGCGACATTAACGACGAGCGGGACAACAGCGTTACACCTGGCGTTAAGAGCTATTGGTTTAGGAGAAGGTGACGAGGTAATTATTCCCGCATTTACCATGATTGCCTGCGCTTTTTCTGTGTGTTATTGCGGCGCAATACCGGTATTTGTGGACTCTGACAGAGAGACCTGGAATATGAATCCGGATTTGATTGAAGAAAAAATTACTTCTAAAACAAAAGCGATTATGGTGGTTCATATTTATGGTCATCCATGCGATATGGATCCTATTTATGAAATCGCAAAAAAACATAACCTTCTTATTATCGAAGATGCAGCCGAAGCCATGGGCTCCGAATATAAAGGGAAAAAATGCGGCAGTCTGGGTGACATTTCCTGTTTTAGTTTCTTTGCAAATAAAATGATAACCTGCGGTGAAGGCGGTATTGTCGTCACCAGTAACAAAAATTTTTACGATAAATGCCGTTATTTTAAAAATCTTTGTTTTCCCCTCGATAAACCAAGAGTTTTTTTGCATGACGACATCGGCTTTAATTATAGAATGACTAACGTTCATGCTGCAATCGCACTGGCTCAATTAGAAAAAGTTGATGCCTATATTAACTTAAGAAGAGAACATGCAAAGTTATATAATGAAAGGCTAAAGGATATTGGAGGTATTACTTTACCCTCTGAAAAGGATTGGGCTTTAAATTCGTACTGGATGTATTCTATTTTAATAGAGGATAAGTTTAATTTAAGTCGCGACGAATTAATGCAGGTTCTTAAAGAAAAAGGTATCGGTACGCGTCCGTTTTTTATCGGTATGCACAGGCAAAAGTCTCTTCTGGATTTCGGATGTGACTCTTCGGGAGATTATCCTGTTACCGATGAAATAGCCCGAAAAGGCTTATATCTTCCCTCCGGTTCAGGACTTAAAGTTGAACAAATCGATTATATCTGCGATACAATTCGCACTTTATAGAAAAATGCCAAATTATTAACGACTACGGATGAACCGTTTAGTTTAACCATTCTTTATTTTGCAAGAGACTCCTCTTTTTCTGCCGTTACGATTGCCGGCTCCGATTCAAATCTCTCTATGCGATACAACATAGTTACTAAGGTAACTGCAATTAAAACTATAATTGCGGCGTAAAACCAGATTTTCTTCTTTTATAAAAAACTCTCTTTTCTTATAGTCTAATTAGATTTTTAAAAAAGTAAAGAGTTGCCCGGCTAACTTTCCGGGCAACTCTTCCCTCTTACCAACTTTCTTTAACTACTACTTATAGCTGGCATCTCTATACAATTCTATCTAAATACCACCACCAGCTACCAACCGCCACCCCACCAGCTGCTGGCCGTGGTCGTCGTACTTGCTGCCGCTGTTGTCGTTGCACCACCCCCACCACCAATATCACCAAATCCTATACAACCGTTGCAGTGCAGCCACTCGCTCTTGCCATCGCCGCCGCCACACGCATTATTCTGCCATACTCCTGTATTATAGCTCTGGGCTTCTGCCTGACGTGTCGAACCGTTAACCGTGATATAATCTATCTGTACATCTTTGTCACCACCATCATTGTCGAAACAAACGAGAGAGCCGCCGGTGTTGTTAGTAGATGCAGAGTAATTCTGGTAACTTGTGGATAAATTCCAATCGCCAATCTGGTTGTCCCCTACTGACAAGTAAATGTGTTCACCACCGACTGTACCTTTTGCCCTTACGACGATAGTGTTCGATCCGCCGCCACCGCTGGTTGTTGTGGTAGTTGAGCCACCGCTGGTTGTTGTAGTGGTCGAGCCACCGCTGGTCGTTGTGGTTGTACTGGTTGAACCGCCACCACCGCCAATATCACCAAATCCTATACAACCGTTGCAGTGCAGCCACTCGCTTCTGCCATCGCCGCCGCCACATTCATTATTCTGCCACACTCCTGTATTATAGGTCTGGTCTTCTGCCTGACGTGTTGAACCGTTAACCGTGATATAATCTATCTGTACATCTTTGTCGCCACCATCATTGTCAAAACAAACGAGACTACCGCCGGTATTGTTAGTAGAAGCAGAGTAATTCTGGTAACTTGTAGTTAAATTCCAACTGGCAATCGTATTGTCCCCTACTGACAAGTAAATGTGTTCACCACCGACTGTACCTTTTGCCCTTACGACGATAGTGTTCGATCCGCCGCCGCTTGTAGTGGTTGCGCCACCGCTGGTTGTTGTGGTCGTGGTGGATGCTGCTGTTGTGGTTGTTGTGCTTCCACCGCCGCCGCCGTTATCCCATACCGTTACGTTGGAGCTTCCACTGCTTTGATATCCCTCTGTTGCCATTATCTGGTAAACCTGACCACCCAGATTCATTCCTTTATTTGCCCATGCTTGAGCGTGGTTTCCAAAATTAATGTTGCAGTCGCTCCCGATCCCTCTTTTCGACGACCTGACACTCCAGTACTGATCAAAAGTTGATGTACCGTCAATGGAAGGCTGGTTGACTCGCTGGGTCCTATATATGTCGTAGGAAGACCCATCACTGCTCATGCTGCCCTGACCCCCTGATCCTCCTGGTGGACGCCAGTCGCCCCAGTTATCGACGATGTAATATTCTACGAGTGGGTTTCTCGTCCAACCATAGACAGTCAAATACGCATTGCCGGACGGCGAGAAAACGCCGGCATTGTAGCCTATATTCCTGCTATTTGACCCGGGATTCCAGCCTTTACCGCCAACAAAATTTCCGCAATTCTGCCATGAATAACTGTAATTACCACCAGATCCAAGGGTAAAGTTTACTGTTCCACCGCCATCGGTCCAATCCGAATAGAAGAAGCCGTCATGGGTGCCGGTTCCACGGAATTTCATAGCTCCCGGAAGACTACCGGCTCCCACCTGTGGTCCGGTGGGTTGATTTTGACATCCCATGGAAAATATAAGCATCGCAACTAAGACAACACCGCCAACTATTAGTGTAAAATGTTTCCAATGCATAAAAAAAATCCTCCTTTGTTAAAGGTTAAAATTACAATTTATATTTACCCTCCTTTCTTTGCCTTGCCCCCTCTCTGATGCAGTAATAATAGCGATGCAAACAATAGCGAAAGGAGGGGTAAATTAAAGAAATTTGTTTTTCCCTTCTTCTTTCAATAAGTTTTTAGTGATTAACATATTTGCAAACTTAAGTTTCATAACACCTCACTATTTTTCTATATGCCCAAGTGGGCAGTCGGCAAAGATATGCGCAGAACATCTCAAAAACATTATACATAAATTCTGCACTGCACACACCTCCTTAAACAGCTTAAAAATCCGTAATAGTTTAAAAAGAACTTAAAAATCACTTATATCTACTAAGACCAGAAAAACACCAGTGCATATTTATGAAAAATATATGCAAGTTCTATTCCAAATATCAAGTCGTTGATTGACAGAACAATACCTGAATTCAAGTTTTGAAAAATGCGAATGCTCTCGCATAAAGAGAATATTTTATATTTGTTAAATATTATTTACTTTGATAGCTTAAGCGCAAGGGAAGCAAAGGTTTCCTGTTGGGATTTAAAGTCTCGGATCTAATAGTCGAAATTAAATTTTCCGGCCTTCATAACAGTCCGGTGAGTTATGCGGATTAAGTAAATTCGATAAAGTTTTTTGCGGGTTATTCTTATTTAATATAAAAAATAGTTAGATTTGTAACAGTTCCCAGAAAACATAATTACCCAAATGCCAAGGGTGTTATTATCAGAAATTCCTCCTTATTTATTCTAAGAAAAAAATAAAAAGACTGCCCGATTGTTGTTCGGGCAGTCTTTTTTCATCCCATAAGGTGAGAATATTTATCTAAGTAATAATCCTTACCACCAGCTACCACTACCCCACCAACTGCTACTGCTGGTTGTGGTGGTACTTGCCGCCGATGTTGTGGTTGTACTTGTACTTGCCGCCGCTGTTGTGGTCGTACTTGTACTTGCCGCTGCGGTTGTGGTTGTGCTGCCCCAGCCACCCCACCAGCTGCTGCCGCTCGTTGTGGTTGTGGAACTACCGCCACCACTGGTTGTGGTCGAGTGATCACCGGGGTTAGGAGTATCACCAAATCCGAGTATACCATTACAATGCATCATCTCGCTGTATGAACCACCACAGTCGCCATCCTGCCAAACGGCAGTGTTGTACTCCTGGTCTTCCGCCTGACGTCTCGCACCGTCCACGTCAAGATAATCTATCTGTACATCTCTGCCATCGGTATCATTGAAGAACTCCACATTGATACCGCCGTGGAGGGAACTTTGAGCGGTGTAATTACCCATACTTGTACCCAGGGTAAAAGTGGCAATTGTTTCTTCATCTATTCTTAAGTTGACCTCTCCCGCACCATCCGTGCTACTGCCTCTTAGTACATAACTATAACCGCTACCGCTCGAGGTGGTTGTGGAGCTACCACCGCCACTCGTGGTAGTTGTGGATGTGGAACCACCGCCACCGTTATCCCAAACCGTTACGTTAGAGCTCCCACTACTTTGATATCCCTCTGTTGCCATTATCTGGTAATCATGACTACCCAGACTCATTCCATGACTCGACCATCCTTGAGCGTGGTTTCCAAAATTGATGTTGCAGTCGCTCCCGGTCCCCCTTTTCGATGTTCTGACACTCCAGTACTGATTAAAAGTTTTACCGTCGCCTTCAATGGAAGGGGCGTTGGTTCGCGTCGTCTTATATATGTCGTATGAACCCCCATCAGAGCTCATGCTGCCCTGGTGTCCCGATCCTCCTGGTGGACGCCAATCGCCCCAGTTATCGACGATGTAATACTCTACGAGCGGGTTATGCGTCCACCCATAGACAGTCAAATACGCATTGCCGGACGGCGAGAAGACACCGGCATTGTAGCCTATATTTCTGCTAGATGACCCGGGATTCCAGCCTTTACCTCCAACAAAATTTCCGCAATTACTCCATGAATAACTGTAATTACCACCAGATCCCAGGGTAAAGGTTACTGATCCACCGCCATCGGTCCAATCCGAATAGAAGAAGCCGTCATGGGTGCCAGTTCCACGGAGTTTCATAGCTCCCGGAAGACTACCGGCTCCCACCTGAGGACCGGTCGGCTGATTTTGACATCCCCAAGAGAACACTATAACCGCTGCTAAAACGATAATTCCACATATCACTCCAAAACGCTTAAAATTCATATCTACTCCTTACTTTTATCTTTAAAAAACTGTTAATTCTTAACTACAAAAAAAATCTAATCTTCCCACCCCTCCTTTCTACTTAAAACCTCTCTTCCTAAGATGCAAACAAAAAGGAAGGGTACTTTAAACAAATTTATTCTTATCTGCCACAGACATTTTGCAATCAATAGAACCTGTATTTAATTCTATACTTAGCAAAACCATAGCTTTTTACCCCCTTTTTAATGTTTATTTTGTATTTCAGTATCGACGCAATACAAAAGCTGAATACCCTACTTGACCAAATAAACACCTTGCTTAATTTTACGTAAATAGGAAACAAATTAATTAAGTAAAAAAATAAATTTAGTCTTTTTATTAAATCAACCAATATAGAGTATTAAACTAACTAATATTATTAAAGTAGAGAAGAATACGGGATTTTACTATAAAATCAAGAGTCGAAATCCCTTATTTTATCAATCAGAAATTGGATGAAACAAACTATAAGTTTACTCTTCCGGCAGAGTCAATGTATGCTTTTTACTTACCGGTATTTACACTAAACCCGTAACGTCTACCCCTCCATATAAAACAAATCTCTTTTTTTTGGAACTAAAGATAAAATAGCCAACGAAATTTTATCCATCTTTCGGTTATAACCAGGCCATCCTGCCTGCATCCGAATATAGGCGGATTAGACAGTTTAGCTCTTTGTTCCTCTGGTGGTACCAGTTTGTCCGCCGATCTATCTGGTTTTCTACAGCCCATAACAAGAACCGCAAGACACACGGTTGGAAACACCGTTAGAGATACCGTGTGAAATCCTATTCTTTTCTTCGTAACAATAGTTCCCTTTACTTTTTTTCTGCGCCTTAGGTTATAAAAAGAACTGCCCGAATAACTTCCGGGCAACTCTTTTTATCAGAGAGCGATTACTTTAACTGCTAAACTTAGCTGTAATCGCTATACAATTCTATCTAAATACTACCACCAGCTACCGCCACCCCACCAGCTGCTGGCCGTGGTCGTCGTACTTGCTGCCGCTGTTGTCGTTGCACCACCGCCACCGCCACCGCCAATATCACCAAATCCTATACAACCTTCGCAGTGCAGCCACTCGCTCCTGCCATCGCCGCCGCCGCATTCATTATTCTGCCATACTCCTGTATTATAGGTCTGGTCTTCTGCCTGACGTGTAGAACCGTTAACCGTGATGTAATCTATCTGTACGTCCATGTTCTCTCCGTCATCATTGTCGAAACAAACGAGACTACCGCCGGTATTGTTGGTAGATGCAGAGTAATTCTGGTAACTTGTAGTTAAATTCCAACTGGCAACCTGGTTGTCACCCACTGACAAGTAGATGTGCTCACCACCGCCTGTACCGCGGGCTCTTACTACTATACTGTTTGATCCGCCGCCGCCACCACTGGTTGTGGTTGTTGTATAACCGCCACTGGTTGTGGTTGTTGTATAACCGCCACTGGTTGTGGTACTTGCCGCTGTTGTCGTTGCACCACCACCACCAATATCACCAAATCCTATACAACCTTCGCAGTGCAGCCACTCGCTCATGCCATCGCCGCCGCCGCATTCATTATTCTGCCATACTCCTGTATTATAGCTCTGGTCTTCTGCCTGACGTGTCGAACCGTTAACCGTGATATAATCTATCTGCACGTCCATGTTCTCTCCGTCATCATTGTCGAAACAAACGAGACTACCGCCGGTATTGTTGGTAGACGCAGAGTAATTCTGGTAACTTGTAGTTAAATTCCAACTGGCAATCGTACTGCCATCTACCGACAAGTAGATGTGCTCTCCACCGCCTGTACCGCGGGCTCTTACTACTATACTGTTTGATCCGCCGCCGCTTGTGGTGGTTGCGCCACCGCTGGTTGTTGTGGTCGTATATCCTCCACTCGTTGTTGTGGTTGTTGTCCCTCCCCCACCACCACTCACTGAGAACGAAAACGAATTACACTCGAGTCCTTGACCACCTGACATAATTTCGAAACCAGCTTCCATAACGTGGATGTACCACGATGGATCCACATAGCCCCGGGATACGGCATCATTGATGAAATCCATCATATCACCACTAGCGGAACTCCTCCCTGTTGATACATACGTAACAAAATTCCAACCTACCTCAGCAAAATAAACATCATGCCCCATAAAAGTTCCAACCCTGGAACCAGAATAACCCATATTGCGTACATCGAGTACGATCATAACTTCAGCACCGCCATTATATCCGTCACCTGAACTCTGGTTTGGACTTAACCAGGCTTCGGCAGCAACATTGTAATCTCCGGAAGGCCTATAGCTGCTAACACTAAAGCTAAAGGGAGCGCTACTGACATCTCGTACACGGACGGGCATCCCACT
>Ga0315545_1001165_pt1 | contig 26301 bp, 23 predicted proteins | sample SalMarSW160210MG_FD_203096 | JGI IMG/M metagenome (GOLD analysis project Ga0315545, IMG submission 203096) | Salt marsh sediment microbial communities from the Plum Island Ecosystem LTER, Massachusetts, United States - Salt Marsh Sediment SW1602-10 ...
TTACCGGTGGAGGAGAGGCGAGCCGTGCCCACCAGCCAGAAAATTATGCGGATGTTATTCCAGATGGTTCCCCCGATTCTCCTCATACTCGGAGTGCTGGGTACGATTTTCGCCGGGATAGCCACCCCCACCGAGGCGGCCGGTGCCGGTGCCTTTATCTCGACCATGCTGGCTGTTATCTACCGCCGGCTCAACTGGCCGGTTCTTAAGAGTACGACCTATGAAACGATGCGGATAACCGGCTTCATCATGCTGCTGGTAATCGGGGCGAGTATCTTTACCAGCGTTTTCACCTATCTGGGGGGCGGCAAGTTCGCCACCCAGGTTCTGGCGGCAGTACCCGGAGGCAAGTGGGCTTCTTTCGCCGTGATGATGTTCATCGTATTTATCCTGGGCATGCTCATCGAATGGATTGGCTCCATATTCATCGTTGTCCCGCTGTTCACTCCGGTAGCTGCTACCCTTGGCTTTGACCCTCTATGGTTTGCCATCGCCGTCTGCGTCTGTTACCAGACCGGATTTTTAAGTCCGCCCAACGCCCATGCCATCTTTTATCTCAAGGGCGTGGCACCACCAGAAGTGGTCGTAGGGGACATAATCAGAGGTGTCTGGCCATATATTATTCTGATACTAATAGGATTGACTGTAATCACATTGTTCCCGCAACTGGTACTCTGGCTACCGAGCATCATCGTGGGATAATTCACCGCCTATAGGAGGTTTGATTCATGAAAATTGACCCTGAACTGTGCATCGCCTGCGAGGCCTGTCTGCCCTACTGCCCGATGGCAGCCATCAGCATGAAGGACGACGTGGCCGCCATCGATGAGGACGAGTGCGTGGACTGCGCCGTCTGCCTCAAGTCCGGGGTTTGCCCCGTCGACGCCTTCATCTTCGAGCCGGCCCCCTGGCCGCGCTCAGTGCGCAGCACGTTTTCCGACCCCAGAACCGAGCACAAGGAAACCAAAATAGCGGGGCGCGGCACGGAAGAGATGAAGACCAACGATGTCACCGGCCGTTTCCAGCGTGGCTGGGTCGGCATGGGCTGCGAGTTCGGCCGGCCGTGCATCGGCACCCGCTTCCGCGACGTGGACAAAGTGGCCCAGGTGCTGGCCAAGCACGGCGTGGAGTTCGAGCCCAAGAACCCGGTTACCTTCCTGATGGAAGACCCCAAGGCCGGCAAGATACGGGAAGACGTGCTCAACGAGAAGGTGCTCTCCGGCATCATCGAGTGCCTCTATCCCATCGAGAAGTTCGAGGAAATCATGAACGCCCTGAAAGAGGTGTCCAAAGAGATTGACACCGTCTTCAGCGTTGAGGTTATCAACCGCGCTGACCCCGATGGCTCCTACCCGCTGCGCAAGATGCTCGATAAGATGGGCATCCCCTACTATATCAACGGAAAACAGAATGTTGGCCTGGGGCGGCCAGTGGCTAATGTTTAATCAGGAGGATATGAATGACACACACTTTGCATCGTCGCGGAACCAGAGAGAGTCTGAGTGAAGACTATGTGATGCTCTGTTTGCCAGCCGTTGGCGTTAACGACGAAGGTCATGCCCCCAAGCTGAAGAAATTCCTTGAGATTGCGGTGCGCTATGACCCCGTGAACATAGGCACCATAAAGCTGGGGAACATGTACAGCCACTCAAAGGAAGAGGTGGTAAAGGAAGCGCAAGCAGTTGTCCACGCCGTATTTGTCAAGCAGGAACAGGTAACTGACGTGCTGAAAGACCTGGAAAAGGCGGACCTGGGAATGTCCGTGGTGGTCAGCGGCATTTTTGAGAAAGTTGATGAGTGTATCGAGAAAGCAGGACTGAAACACCATACCGCAAACTTCTCCCTGGGAATCTGGGGCAAGACGGAAAAACTGCCCCCCGATGAAATCCTCGAGGTTGCCACCATGTGCGGCCATGCCATGATATCGGCCAACCTGATAAGGTCCATGGTGGACGAGATAAAAGCCGGGCGGAAGACCCCTGATGAAGCCGCCAAAGTCCTGGCGCCAAACTGTGCCTGCGGCGTATTCAACCCGGCTCGAGCGGCCAAGCTAATGGCGGCGATGGCAGCGAAGTAAAATATTACGGCACAAAAGCAATACCGTGGAAGCCGTTATAATTTTCCGGACTGTAAAGAGCAGATAGTTCAAAAAAAAGGAGGAAGTAGCTTTGAAAATAGATCCTGAACTCTGCATTGCCTGTGAATCATGCCTGCCCTATTGCCCCATGGCAGCCATCAGCATCAAGGGAGACGTGGCCACCATCGACGAGGACGAGTGTGTTGAATGTGGGGTCTGTTTCAGAGCGGAGGTATGTCCAGTTGACGCCTTTGTTGAGGAAGTTCACGAGTGGCCTCGTTCGGCGAGGGCTGCTTTCTCCAATCCCCTTATAGTACACGAGGAGACCAGGGTTCCCGGCAGAGGCACGGAAGAGGCGAAGACCACCGATGTTACCGGCCGTTTCAAGAGAGGTTTTGTCGGCATAACTGCGGAGATGGGGCGCCCCGGCGTCGGGGTTAGATTCTACGATGTCGAGAAGATAGCCCAGGCGATGGCCAAAACGGGAGTTGAGTTTGCTGACGATAACCCGGTCACTCATCTTATGGTTGACAAGAGCACCGGCAAGCTGAACGATGAGATTCTCAATGAAAAAGCGTGTTCGGCCATGATTGAGAGCATCACTGCGGTTGATAATATACCGGCGGTGATCAAAGCAATCCGGGAGGCCGCTGCACAGATTGAAACGGTTTTCACTTTGACTATCTCCACCAAACTTGAGGCAGATGGTTCCGCGCTCTGTGAAAAGCCTCTGAAGGAACTCAACGTGCCTCTATACATCAACGGTAAAGTTAACGTCGGCCTAGGTCGCCCGTTATTCAAGGAGGAATCATAAATGACACATACTTTGCACCGTCAGGGAAGTAAAGAGAGCTTAGATAAAGACTTTATTTTCCTGTGTATGGCCGCCAAGGGGTTTAACGAGGACGGGGCTGACGAAAAAATGCGCGAGTTCCTGAGGATAATGATGCGCCATAATCCGGTCAACGCCGGTGACATGCGGACTGGCAATATATTTAATTCCAATATGGACGACATATTGTCCAAGGTTTCTAACACCAGCATTGTGCATGGCGTTTTCACCGATAGCGATACGGCAACTAAAGTCTTGCAGGACCTCAAAGACGCTGACATGGGAATGTCAGTGGTGGTCAGTGGTCCGTTCGACTCAGTAGACTGTATCTGTGAAAAAGCCGGGCTCAAGCCACACTCGGTTGATTTCTCGGGAGGTATCTGGGGCAACACCAAGAAGTTGCCGTCCAAAGAAGTCCAAGAAGTCACTACCATGTGTGGCCACTCCATGGTGGCTTCCAACCTGGTGAAGTCCATGGTAGAGGAGATAAAGGCAGGCCGGAAGACTCCTGAAGAGGCTGCCAAAGTGCTGGCACCCCAGTGTGCCTGCGGCATCTTCAACCCGGAACGGGCCGCCGAGCTGCTGGCCGCCATGACCAAGAAATAGCTGCCCGCGCTCCTAAAGTAAATAGTGCAGTGCCAGTGCTACCCATTGTATAATGGGTAGTACTGTATTGGGGCACTCTGCCCGTATTTAAGGGAAAAACCGATGACACATACATTGCACCGTCGCGGCACGGCGGAGAGCCTGAGCCAGGACTACGTTATCATGATGCTCAAGGCCATCGGCATCAACGATACTGACTACATACCTAAATTACAGGAATTTTTACGCATCTGCCTTCGCCATAATCCGGTGAATATTGGCTGCGAGACCAAGGGCAGTATGTATGAGTACCCGCCCGAGGAAATCATCGCCGATACGCGCGGAGATACGCACGCCGTATTTGATAACCCGCAGGCATTGGCCGGCGCACTGAGAGACCTGAAAGCAGCGGACCTTGGGCTTTCGGTGGTGGTGAGCGGTATCTTTGAGACGGTTGACCAATGTCTTGAAGAGGCCGGGCTTACACACCACACCGCCAACTTCTCGCTCGGCATCTGGGGAAAGACAGAGAAGTTGCCCGCCGATGAAATCCTTGAAATCACCACCATGTGCGGCCACGCGATGATCGCCACCAATCTGGTCAAGGCCATGATAGAGGAGGTCAGGTTGGGACGGAAAACTCCGAAGGAGGCGGCCAGAGTCCTGACACCGAACTGCACCTGCGGCATTTTCAACCCGGCGCGTGCCGCAAAGTTAATGGCAGAAGCCGCGGGCCAGTAAGCCGATTCGATTGCTAGCCGTAATCACGGCCTATAACTACTCTGAACACAGGGAGCAGCGCCAGGAATGAAACTGACCGAGATTGAATTACCCTGCGGGGAATGTCCGCTCACGGTGCGGATACCTGCCAGGAATATCGCCTGTGTTCTGACCAGGCAGGATGCCAGGGGGCTGGCCAATGAAAGAGAGGCCATCGTTCAGAGCCTGCGCTCGCCGATAGAGTCGCCGCCGCTGCGCAACCTGGTTAAACCGAGCGATAAGGTAGTGGTTATAGCCACCGATAATACCAGACCCTGTCCCGATGACCGCATCCTGCCCCCTCTGCTCGCCGAGCTGGAAAGCACGGTGCCGCGGGAAAACATCACCATCATCGTAGCCCTTGGCCTGCACCCTCCGCTCGATAAGACGGAACTGTCCAAGAAACTGGGCGAAGATATCGTGGCCAATTACAACGTCGTCAACCACGATGTGAATGACACCATATATATTGGCACCACTTCAAGGGGCACGCCGGTGGACATAAACCGCCGGGTCATCGAGGCCGATTTTCGCATCAGCACCGGCTTTATCGAGCCGCACTTCTTCGCCGGGTTTTCCGGGGGTCGTAAGAGCATCGCCCCGGGAGTGTTCAGCGTCCGTTCCGCCTATCATAACCATAGCTACCAGATGATAGAGCACCCTAAAACGCGCACCGGCATTCTGAAAGGAAATCCGCTGCACGAGGACCTCGTGGAACAGGCGCAGATGGCCAGACTCAACTTTATTGTCAATGTACTGCTCAATAAAGACAGGGAGATAACACACGTCGTTGCCGGCCACCCATTCCAGGCACATGAGAAAGGCTGCCAGATAGAGAGGGAAATCGCCGGCGTCAAGGTGCCGCAAAGGGCGGACATCACCATAACCACCAACAGCGGGGCGCCGCTTGACCTGGACCTGTACCAGAGCTGCAAGGGCATTGATACCGCCGCGCAGGTTACCCGCGACGGAGGCATAATAATCGTGGCCTCTTCGTGCAGCGCCGGCATCGGCCCGGAAGCCTTTCTGGAACTGCACCGCTCGGCCGGTTCTCCCAAAGAAGTGATACGGAAGATAAAGCGCGAAGAGCCTACCGGCGTCCAGTGGGAAAATCAGATTCTGGCGCGCACCCAGTTAAAGCAGGACATATATCTGGTTTCCAGCCTGGACGATAGCGTGGTCCGCGATATGATGATTACGCCGGTCACCACCGTCGAAGAAGGCCTGGAGAAAGCCTTTTCCGTTCTGGGCGACGGCGCTGAAATCATCGTCATTCCTGAAGGCCCGCTGATTCTTCCCCTGCTGGAAGAGTGAGCGCCTTCCTTGACGCAATCTGGGCGCTATGCTATATTTGAGATAAATCCCCTCTCTAAGGATTTGCCAGAGGTAGGATATGAGCAGGATGCCAGTGACCCGGAGCTTGGCGTGTCCCTTACAGAACGAAAATGCTTCAAGTATCTCGGGCATCCTGAAAAAAGAAACGGTGTCAATCCACAGCAGTCTGAGAAGCCCACCCACCGCAAACTGCCCGCCCCCACATCAGAAAAAACGTTCCCGGCATTTATCACGCCACGCTTTTAAATCCTCCCCGGATAAGCCAGTCAGAGATGAACCTGCATTCGATAATTTGCCGTAATAATTTCCGAAAGGAGTAACCGTTATGAAAGATGACCTGCATTCTTATATGAAGGTAGGCATAGTGCAGCTAATGGCCTATCCGGAGACGGATACGGTTGAGGCCATTAGAAAAATCGCCGAGGACGAGTTTTTCGGTGCCATTGAGATTGCTTCAATTCCGGAGGAGATCAGGGATGAGGTTATGCAGATACTCGGGGCCAGCCATCTGGTCATTGGTTATGTTGGCCAGCCTCTGCTTCGGAATAACAAACTTGACCTCAACAGCCCGGTGCCGCAGCAGCGGGAGGCTGCCGTCTCCATAATCAAAGGCGGCATAGACGAGGCACGCCTGCTCGGTGCCAGGCAGCTTGCCGTGCTCAGCGGTCCGGCACCAACCAAGGACAAGTACGGCCAGGCCAAAGAGCTGCTGGCCGATTCTCTTTCCCAGATATGCAGCTACGCGCAGGGCAAAGGCGACCTCGGCATCACCATGGAGATATTTGACCGCGATTACGATAAGAAATGCCTCATCGGGCCCACGGCAGAGGCGGTTGAGGTGGCCAGAGAGGTGAAACGGCACTACCCGAACTTCGGTTTGATGGTAGACCTGAGCCATCTGCCGCTGCTCAAGGAGACACCTGACTACGCCATTAAAACGGCCAAGGATTACCTGACGCACGTGCATGTCGGCAGCTGCATACTGAAAGATAAGAACCATCCTGCCTACGGAGACAAACACCCTCCGTTCGGGATGGCCGTCGGGGAAAATGATGTTAACGAGGTAAGGCTGCTCTTAAAGGCCCTGATGGAAATCGGCTACATCGGTGAGGGAAAGCAGAACGTGGTTGCCTTCGAGGTCAAGCCACTGGCCGGGCAAAGCCCGGATGTGGTGGTGGCCAATGCCAAACGTACCCTTATGGAGGCATGGGCCAGACTATAGTCAATGATTAACCCCACAAAGCCACAGCATCACTGCCTTTTCCATTTAGCAGCGTGTAAGGGAATGAGGAGGATTGGAACTTGATAGCACAGAGCATTATCAAAGAGCTTGCCAGAATCGTCGGCAAAAAAAACACCCTGGCCGACCTTAAAGACTTAATCGCCTATTCCTACGATGCCACCATGAGGCAAGAGCTGCCGGATGTTATCGTCCTTCCCCAGAGCACCGCTGAAGTCTCGGCCATACTGAAGCTGGCGCATCGAGAAAAGATAGCGGTAGTGCCCCGTGGTGCCGGCACCAATCTATCTGGCGGTACCATTCCGGTTAAAGGCGGCATCATTCTGGAGATCAGCCGCATGAACCGGATTCTGGAGATAAATACCGCCGACCGCAGGGCCGTGGTTGAGCCCGGGGTCATTAATCTCGACCTGCAGAACGCACTGGCACCGCTGGGCTACTTTTACCCGCCCGACCCGGCCAGCCAGAAAACTTCCACCATGGGCGGCAACATCGGGGAGAACGCTGGCGGACCCCTGTGCCTTCGTTACGGAGTAACTTCCAAATACGTCTTCGGCATGGAAGTCGTTCTGGCCGATGGCGAGGTGATAAATATTGGAGACTACGTTGAGGATTTCCCTGGCTACGACCTAAGAGGCCTGTTCATTGGTTCAGAGGGAATGCTGGGCATAGCTACGAAGCTGACACTGCATATCATTCCTAAACCGGAAGCGTCACAAACCATGCTGGCCATATTCGACCGCCTTGAAGATTGCAGCCAGGCCGTCTCCGACATCATTGGCGCCGGCATCGTGCCCGAAGCTATGGAGCTTCTTGACCAGAATATCTGCCGGGTAATCGAGCAGAGCGTGAAAGCCGGCTACCCCACCGATGCCGCCGGCATTCTCCTGATTGAAGTAGCCGGACTGGCCGATACCCTGGAGAAGCAGGTGCAGGAGATATCACAGTTCTGCCAGAAAAATAAAGTGCGTGAACTGCGCATCGCCCAGACCAACGCCGAACGCGATGCCATCTGGGCCGGCCGCCGCGGCGCTTTCGGGTCGGTGGCCAGAATCTGTCCCCCCTACATAGTGTGCGACGGCACCGTACCACGTGATAAGCTGCCGGAAGCACTCCATAAAGTGGGCGAACTGTCCAAGCAATACAAGGTGCTCATCGTTAATGTGGCCCACGCTGGTGACGGTAACCTCCATCCTTTGATTCTGTTTGATGTCAATAAGCCGGAGGAACAGGAGGCAGCGAAAAAGGCCGGTGCTGATATCCTCGATGCCTGCATCGCCATGGGCGGCACCATATCTGGTGAGCATGGCATCGGTCTGGAGAAGATGGACGCCATGCGCCATATGTTTGACCCGGCGGATATGGCCGCCATGCGCCGGGTGAAGCACGTCTTTGACCCTGATGATATCTTTAACCCGGGCAAGATGTTCCCACCAGAGGCAGAAGCCGGGCTGCCAAAGGAGAAAGGGGCAGCACGTTGATGGATAATACAGTTTCACAGGAGAAGCAGGCCTTCTATCAGAAGCTGGGCGAAATCGCCGGCGCCGGCAACGTATTGACCGGAGAAAAGGCAACCGCTCCCTACAATGTTGACGGAATCACCCCCCGGGCCATTGCCTGCCCAACCTCCACCGAGCAGGTCACTGATATCATAAAGGAAGCCAATAAAGCCCGAATAGCGCTTGTCCCGTGGGGAAGCGGCTCAAAGCAGCAGATAGGGCCGTGCCTGGAAGCGGCCGATATTATACTCTGCCTGAAAAATATGAACCAGATAGTTGAGCTTGACGCCAGCAATTACACCGTTCAGGTACAGGCAGGCCTGGTCAACGGTGAACTGCAGAAGCAACTGGCGGAAAAGAGCCTCTTTTTCCCTCTGGACCCCTTTTATATGGAGAGCTCGACCACCGGGGGAGAAATCGCCGCCAATACCAGCGGGCCGCGGCGAATCATGTATGGCACCGTCCGCGACCTCGTTCTCGGGGTTACGGCAGTCACTCCAACCGGCGATATCATCCATACCGGCGGGAAGACGATGAAGAATGTGGCCGGCATAGACCTGTGCCGGATGTACATCGGCTCCTGGGGCACCCTGGGCATCATTACCGAGGCCGTGCTTCGACTTTTCCCCCTGTCTGAAGCAAGTAAAGGTATCTACGCAACCTTCGCCAGCGCCGAGGACGCCTTCCGCACGGTCGGTCAGCTCCTGAATTCACCGTTAACGCCCAGCGCCATTGAGCTTGCTGACTGGATTGCCGGGCGCAAAATAGCAGAAGCCATCGGCTCCAGCCTCAATGAGGGTGAGGTGCTTCTGATTGTCAACTCGGAAGGAACGAATGATGGCGTCGAGCGCCACGGTAAAGATATAACCTCTCTCGCCGGGGCAAACAGGGCAAAGTCGACGTTTGCGCTGGCTGATGAAAAAGCATCCCGTGCCTGGAATGCCTACCGCGGCGTCCACGAGGCAATGCTTGGTGCCAGCCCATCAGCCCTTCAGGGCAAGGCCTCAGTGCCCATCAGCAAGCTGGGAGATATGTATAAAGAAGCGAAGAAAATCGGCGCCAGCCAGGGCGTGGAAATCGGCGTGACGGCCCATTGCGGCAGCGGAATCCTCTATACTTATCTCGCCGAAGAACATGAGAGACTGGTGCGCATCACAGACGAACTGAAGCGGGCGGCAGCCAGCCTGAACGGATTCTTCTTAATAGAATCGGCGCCGCTTTCGGTCAGAAAAGGGGCTGATATCCTGCCGCCGCGAAATGATTATCCACTGATGAGACGACTGAAAACTGAGTTCGACCCGAATAACATTCTGAATCCAGGCCGACTGGTAGGAGGGTTACACTGACTATGCCGACCATGGCTGAGGAACTAGAGCAAACATTACAGCTGTGCAATAAATGCGGGCTCTGTCTGCCCGGCTGCCCTGTCTACAGAGTAACCGGAATAGAATGGACCAGTGCCCGGGGACGGGTGGCGCTGCTCCGCAGCGCCCTGCTTGACAAGAGGCTTGGCCTTGATGCTCTGAACGACCCGATATTCAACTGTCTTACCTGCAACGGCTGCATGGAGCACTGCCCGCCGGGCGTGCCAACGGGAGAACTCATCTTCAGGGCCAGGCAGGAGCTGCTCAGGCAGAAAGGACAGCCATGGCTACAGCGCCTGCTCTTCAAGAAACTGCTGCCCGACTCCAATCTCTTGTATAAAGCCTCCCGGCTCCTCAGGCTGGCTGATGTCACCGGCCTTCGCACCCTGGCGAGGAAGACCGGACTGACCAGACTTATCGGTGATGCCGGGAAAGCGGAAGCGATGGTGCCGAGAGTGCCCGCCAGCGAAGGAATGGATGCGGTGAAGCGTATGGTGAAAAAAATCGATAAGCCAAAGCACCGCGCGGCTTATTTCGTTGGCTGTTACGCACCCAATTTCGCTCCGGAAACCGCGGCGGCGACCATTCATGTGCTCAACAAGAACCAGACAGAGGTCACTGTACCGGACTTCGTCTGCTGCGGCCTTCCCGCCGCCGGCTATGGTGATATAGTGTCAGCCCGGGACATGGCAAGGAAGAACATTGAGATTGCCAGCAAGCTCAAGATAGATGCCATCGTCACGCCCTGTGCCAGCTGCAGCTCTTTCCTGAAAGACTATGTCAAGCTGCTGGCCGATGACCCGGAATGGGCGGAGAAGGCCAGAGAGTTCGCCGACAAAATCAGGGACATCAGCGAGTATCTGGTTCAAATCGGCCTGAACACCGAGATGGGCGAGCTCAAAAGAAAGGTCACCTTCCATGACCCCTGCCATCTCTCCCACTACCAGAAAATTAAGGACCAGCCCCGCACCATACTGAAGAGCATACCGGGCGTGGAGTTTGTGGAGATGGCGGAGTCAGATATGTGCTGCGGCGCTGCCGGGAGCTACGCCTTCAAGAACTACGACTTGTCCCAGAAAGTGCTGGAACGAAAGATGGGTAACGTGGCCAGGACCGGCGCCGATACTTTAGTTTCGAGTTGTCCCGCCTGCATCATGCAGCTTTCCTGCGGCGTAAGCCAGCAGAAGCTGCCGGTATCTGTACTCGAAATCGTGGAGCTGCTTGATGAGGCGTACCGGAATGCCAGAGGCAACGATTGAGCACAGCAAGCATTTCTCTGATGGAGCGATGCCATGAAGATAGTCATTGCCCCGCAAGGATTTAAAGGAAACCTGACTGCTCTGGAGGTGGCCCGGGCCATTGAGGAGGGGGTAAAGCGCATCGTGCCGGATGCGGAGACGGTGCTGAAGCCAATGGCCGACGGCGGTGAGGGCACGGTGCAGGCGCTGGTGGATGCCACCGGCGGCGAAATGATGAACACCGAGGTCACCGGGCCGCTGCAGGAACGGGTGAACGCCCACTGGGGAATCTTGAGCGATAAGACCACCGCCGTGATTGAGATGGCCTCCGCCTCCGGTCTGCCGCTCGTGCCCCCGGAGAAGCGCAACCCATTTGTCACCACCACCTACGGCACCGGCGAACTCATTCGTGCTGCGCTTGACCACGGCTGCCGAAAGCTGATTATCGGCATCGGGGGCAGCGCCACCAACGACGGTGGCGCCGGCATGGCGCAGGCGCTCGGTGCCCGGCTCCTCGATGCTGAGGGCAAGGAGCTGCCATTCGGCGGTGCGGCACTGGCCAGTCTGGAACGAATTGATATCTCCGGCATGGACCCGCGGCTGGCCGACTTTGACGTGACGCTCGCTTCCGATGTCAATAACCCCCTCTGCGGCCCCAGAGGCGCTTCCGCCATCTATGGCCCACAGAAGGGCGCCACCCCCGAGATGGTGAAGCAGCTTGACGCCGCGCTCTGGCACTACGCGGACGTTATCAAGAGAGACCTTGATATCGACCTCAGGGAAGTGCCCGGGGCCGGCGCGGCCGGCGGGCTGGGACTGGGGCTGATGGTCTTTCTGAAAGCCAGGATGGTGCCCGGAATCGATGTTGTAATCAAGGCAACCAATCTGGTTGCCGATTTGAAAGGCGCGGAACTCGTCTTCACCGCCGAGGGCCGTATCGACTGCCAGTCGGCGATGGGCAAGGTGCCCACCGGCGTGGCTCTGGCCGCCAAGGAATTCGGCGCCACGGTCATCGCGCTGGCGGGTGAGGTGGCCGACGATTGCCGGGTGGTCTTCGACCAGGGAATCGACGCCGTGCTCAGCATCGCGCCGGGACCAATCACGCTCGAGCAGTCCATGGCCGAGGCGGAGAAACTGCTGGCCAATGCCGCCGAATGCGCCATGCGCTTTGTCACCAGCCAGACCAAACGATAGATTTGCCGGAAGGAGTCAGTAAAATGGCCAAGCCCAAGGTCTTTGTCGCCCGAAAGATGGCCCGGGAAGCCCTGGACAGGATTGCCAGAGAAACTGAGATGGATTTATGGGAAGATGAACTCCCCCCACCCCGCGATGTCCTCCTGCAGAAGGTACAGGATATTGAGGGGCTGCTCTCCCTGCTCACCGACAAGGTCGATGCCGGGCTCATGGACGCCGCCCCGAAGCTGAAGGTCGTCAGCAACATGGCGGTCGGCTTCGATAACATCGATGTCGCCGAAGCGACCAAGCGCGGCATCCTGGTTGGCAATACCCCCGGCGTGCTCACCGAGACGACCGCTGACTTTGCCTGGTCTTTGATTATGGCCGCCGGCAGAAGAGTGGCCGAGGGCGACCGCTGGACCAGGAGCGGCAAATGGAAGACCTGGGGGCCAATGATTCTGCTCGGCCACGATATTCACCACGCCACCCTCGGCATTGTTGGCTGCGGGCGCATCGGCCTGGAGATTGCCAAACGCGCCCGGGGCTTCGACATGAAATTGCTCTACCATGATGCCATAAGGAGAAAGCCGGAGGAGGAGAAAGAGTACGGTCTGGAGTACGTGCCCGACCTTTACCAGCTACTCGCCCGGTCTGATTTTGTTACCGTTCACGTACCGCTCACCGCGGAAACGCGGCACATGATGAGCACCAGGGAATTCGCCGCCATGAAGCCGACGGCCATCTTTGTCAACAGTTCCCGCGGGCCGGTGGTTGACCAGAAAGCTCTCTACGAAGCGCTGAAATCGGGGCAGATATTCGCCGCCGGCCTGGATGTTACCGAGACGGAGCCCATCCCCATGGACGACCCGCTGCTGACGCTGGAGAACGTCACCATTGCGCCCCACATCGCCAGCGCCAGCGTGGCCACCCGCACCAAGATGACCAATATGGCCGCGGCCAACCTCCTTGCCGGACTTAAGGGAGAAATGCCGCCCAACTGCGTGAACCCGGAAGTGCTGCAGAAGAAGTAAAAAGCCTAATAAAATCTATTGAGTTGCTTATGTTGGGGTTTTTCCAGTAAAATGAGGTAGCCTCGGAGAGGGATAAGTCCAGAAGATGATAAACCTTCCCGTTCTGGTGCTGAACCAGAGCTACGAACCGCTCACCACATGCCGCGCCAGGCGCGCCGTCGTGCTCATTTATCAGGGCAAGGCGGAGATGCTGGAAAACGGCGTCGGCTTTATCCACACGGTCAGCAATAGCTTTGAGCTTCCCTCTGTAATCCGCCTGGCCTTCATGGTGAAACGCCCCTACCGGCAGAAAAAACTGACCCGCTATGAGGTCTTCAACCGAGATAAGTATACCTGCCAGTACTGCGGCAAGGAAACCAAGCAGTTGACCATTGACCATATTATCCCCCGCTACCGGGGCGGACAGCACACCTGGGAAAACGTGGCCAGCGCCTGCGTGCCCTGCAACCGCCGCAAGGCAGGAAGAACTCCGCTGGAAGCGGGGATGAAGCTGACCCACAAGCCGGCATATCCCGGCGATGGCATTTTCTTCAGCATCCCCTACCACTACCGCCAGGCCAGACAGGAATGGCACAAATACCTGCCGCAGTGAAAACAGCGTCTAGTAGGAGACCTCACCGAGCGGCAGCTCCACGGTCGCCTCGCTCTCCAGCCGCACGAGCACCGTTTCCTTCAGCGGATTATTGCCCACGACGGTCGCATCGCCCATGGCCGTTGATACCTGCTGGCCCACCCTGGGCATCTTCTCCTTCATGGCGTGGTACTGCTCGTTCTCGTAGCCCAGGCAGCACATCAGACGGCCGCAGACGCCGGATATCTTCATCGGATTCAATGGCAGGTCCTGGTCTTTCGCCATCCGGATGGAAACCGGGTCAAACTCGGTGATGAAGCTCATGCAACACAGCGGACGACCACACCGCCCAAAGCCGCCAATGAGCTTGGCCTCGTCTCTGGTGCCGACCTGCCGCAGTTCCACCTTCACCTTGAACTGCCTGGTCAACTGGCGCACCAGCTCGCGGAAATCCACCCTCTGCTCGGCACTGAACAGGAAAGTGAGGCGACTGCCATCAACATTATACTCTGCCGAAAGGAGTTTCATCGGCAGCCGGAGCTCATCTATTAGCCTGCCACACTCGATGAGCGCTTCCTCCGACTTGGTCTCAAGCTCCTGAGCGCGTGAAACGTCCTCCGGCTCGGCTTTGCGCATTACCGGCTTGAGCGGCTCGTTAATCTCTTTAGCCAACGCCTGCCGCGGCGCGATGACCACCTTTCCCAGCTCCAGTCCACGGCTCGTCTCCACGATAACGCGGTCATTGACCTCAAGGTCCAGACCAGCCGGGTCAAAGTAGTAGACCTTTCCCGCCGCCTTGAATCTCACGCCAACAATCTGGTCAGCCATTCGCTACCTTCACTCCTACAGCTAAATCTCCACTATCAATCGCTTTTTTGCCCGGCATATCAAGCATCAGCACTTCCAGCACCAGTCGCGGGTTGGCGTTCTGCCTGAGCTGTTCTCCCGCCATCCTGATGCTGTGAAGGCAATCCCTTATCTGTTCCATGGTACAATGCCCGGCCATTTCATTCAATACATTTAGCTGGTCAGTATTGGTCACGTAATCCGGACAGCCCAGCTTCACCAGCAGCAGGTCGCGCCACCAGCCCAGCCAGAGGTCAAGTATTTCCTGCACTGAAGCCCTGTTCTGCGCAAACTGGGCCGCCAGCCGCGCCGCGTGGTCAAAGCGCTCCTCGACACCGGCCCTGATGATTTCATAGAGACGTTCCAGACTTTCGTTCCGCCCCTGCAATATCCGGTCATCGGTGGTCGCCGCGATTGCCCAGCCCAGACATCCCTGGGACAGCCGGGACAGGAGCTTTGCCCGCTGTGGCTCGATTCCCCATCGTCTTTGCAGTGCCTCCTCCACCTCTGGAGAAGGAAGCGGGGTCAGCTCCAGACGCTGGCAGCGCGAGACCACGGTCTCCGGCAGGAGCTTCTCATTCGCGGTCAGCAGAAGGAAAACCACTCTGCCCGTGGGCTCCTCCAGCGTCTTCAGGAAGCAGTTTGCCGCCTCAACCGACAGCAGCTCCGCATCTTCAGTGATAAACACCTTGCATTTGCCCTCGAAAGGCGGCAGGCTGGCCGAGTGCTGAATGTCCCGCACCTGGTCAATGCTGAGCAGCTTGGCCTCAGCCGCAGCCTCACCCTGGGTTAAGCCAATTACCTGGACATCAGCGTGGCTGCCGGCAGCTATCTTCTGACAGGGCAGACACTGCCCGCAGGGCGGCTCCGGCGATTCGCAGTTCAGGGCCTGCGCCAGGTTGAGCGCCAGCGTCATCTTGCCCACATGAGGCGGGCCCACCAGCAGGTAGGCGTGAGCCAGACTGCCCCGTTCCAGACCACGCTGCAGAATCGACACTGCCCTATCCTGCCCTATTACCTGCCACATACCGAACCCTGCCTTTCACACCAGGTCATACCGAATAAGGTCTTCATACGTTTCCCGCCGGCGAATAAGGCGTGCCCGGCCATTGCCGACCATCACGATGGCTGGTTTCAGCGAGGCATTATAGTTGCTGCCCATCGCCAGACAGTAGGCGCCGCAATCGGGCACCGCCAGTATATCTCCCGCGGCAACCCCGGGAAGGTCAATATCTTTTATCAGGATATCGCCGGACTCGCAGAACTTGCCGGCAATGGCGACCTTCTTCATTTTCTCATCGTTCATCTTGTTCGCCACCACCGCCTCATACCGGGCGTCGTAAAGGGCGGGGCGGATATTGTCCGCCATGCCGCCATCAACGGATACGTAGCACCTGATTCCGGGTATTTCCTTGACCGCACCAACCCGGTACAGCGCCACGCCTGCCCGCCCCACGATGGCCCGGCCCGGCTCGACGACCAGCCCCGGCAGGCCGAGATTGCGCTCCCGGCACTTCTCTTTTACCGTAGCGACTATCATTTCGGCGTAGTCGGCCGCCGGTGGTGCCGGCGAATCCACCGTATACTGGACGGCAAAGCCACCGCCGACATTGAGCTCCTGGAGTTCAAAGCCATGTCTGGACTTCATCGCCGCGGCCAAATCCAGTATGACCCTGATGGCCTCCCGGTACGGCTCGACCTCAAATATCTGCGAGCCGAGGTGAAAGTGCAGCCCGACCAGGTTCAGGTTGGGCGCTGACATCGCCCTGACCACCGCTTCGTCAGCACCGGCGAGAGGAAAGCCGAACTTGCTGTCCACGATGCCGGTGGAGATGTGCTTGTGTGTGTGCGGGTCAACGCCCGGCGTCAGCCGCAGCAGGACATCGGGTTTGGCACCCTGCCGGCCGGCTATCTTTGCCAGCATATCCAGTTCCGGAAAATTATCGATGACGATGCGCCCGACTTTCGCTTCCAGGGCCATGCTTAATTCCTCGGCCGACTTATTGTTGCCGTGGAAATAGATTTTTTGCATCGGGAAATCAACGGAACGGGCGATGCTCAGCTCCCCGCCGGAGACAACGTCCAGGCCAAGCCCTTCCTCATTGAAGAGAAGCGCCAGCGCCCGGTTGATGAATGCCTTGCCCGCGTAGACAATCGCCGTATTCTGATAGCGTCCGCCGAACTCGTTCCTGAACTCGGCACACCTCTGACGCACTGTTTGTTCGTCGAAAATGTAGAGCGGTGTGCCGAACTCCTCCGCCAGCTCAACGGTATCGCAGCCACCAATGACAAGGCGGTTCTTTCCGTTGACTTCAGCGTTCGGCGGAAATAGCCTTAGTCTGGATTCACTTTGCCCTGCAGTCATGCTGCCTCCTGCTCTAATGTTAGCAACGCCCTGCGGCAAAGTCAATTTAAGGGGGTCAAACTTGCCATCGAACGGGCCACTGTGTAATAATTTTAAGCCGAACGTTTATCTGGAAGGCGAGTTGACACCATCTATGGATATTGTTAAGGAAGCTTTAAGCAAAGGCCAGAACGCCCTGAATGAGTATGACGCCAAAAGATTCTGCTCCAGCTTCAGCATCCCGGTCTGCCGGGAAGCCATCGCCCGTGATGCCGATGCCGCAGCTAAAGAGGCAGTAAAGGTCGGGTTTCCGGTGGTTCTGAAAGCGTCCGGGAAAGACCTCTTTCACAAAACGGAGATTCAAGGCCTCGCCCTGAACCTGAAAAGCCAGGAAGAAGTGAAACAGGAAAGCGGGCGCCTGCTGCGGATACCCGGCAGCCAGGCGGTGCTCGTGCAGGAGATGGTGAAAGGTGAGCGGGAGCTGGTCTGCGGGCTGGTCCGCGATGCCCATTTCGGCCCCTGCGTCATGTTCGGCCTCGGTGGCATCATGACCGAGGTTTTCAGGGATATTGTCTTCCGCGTGGCCCCTCTGACCGCCCAGGATGCCCGGAAAATGGTTCAGGAGATCCAGCATAAAAAGCTGCTCGAGCCTTTTCGGGGCGAAGCCGCCGTCGACCTTGAGGCGCTGGCACGGATTCTGGTCACCCTCGGCGAAATCGGCCTTCAATACCAGAATATACAGTCAATCGACATCAACCCCCTGAAAGTCAGGTCAGACGGTGAACCGGTCGCCGTGGACGCTCTGGTCACCCTCAACACATTGGGTAAAGAATCAGCAAAGCCAGTGGCAGAGACAGCCACCAGGAAAGATTTAACCAAGTTCTACGAGCCGGACAGCATCGCCGTGATTGGTGCTTCCGCCACGCCCGGCAAGGCGGGCCATACGGTCATGCGCAACATTCTGGCCAATGGCTATAAGGGCAAGGTCTACCCGGTCAACCCCAGAGGCGGCGAAATCATGGGCATACCAGCCTGCTCGTCAATCGCGGATTTGCCGGACGGCGTCGACCTGGCGGTTATCGTCATTCCCGCCCGGGCCACGGTGCAGGCGGTCAGGGAATGCGCCGCCAGGGGAATTAAGTCGCTGGTCCTCTCCGCCGGCGGCTTCTCTGAGGTCGATGAGAACGGCGAGGCGCTTCAGGAGGAGCTCGCGCGCGCTATCATTGAGGCCGGTGTTAACGCCATCGGCCCCAATACCTCCGGCCATACCTCAACGCCCTATCACTTCACCTCCAGCCTCTTTCCACAGGGCAAAATCCCGCGGGGAAACATCTCCTACATCGCGCAGACGGGGAACTTCGCCACCCATACCATGCGCTACATCATCACCGGGGAGAACTTCGGGGTGGCCAGGGTGACCGGGCTGGGCAACAAGATAGATGTCGATGAGAGCGATGTCCTGCAGTACTACGCCGAAGACCGGGAGACAAAAGCCATTTTCCTGTACCTGGAAAGCATCAAGCGGCCGGCTCGCTTTATCGAAGTGGCACGCGAGCTCACCGGACGCAAGCCGGTATTTTTGCTCATGGGAGGCAGCACCGGGGAGGGGGCCAAGGCGGCGGTGACGCATACCGCAGCCATGGCCTCGGATGAGCGCATTCTGGATGGTGCCATAAGGCAGTCCGGTATCACCCGGCTTTATCAATACTCGCACCTGGTCCTGGCGGCCAAAGCCCTTGCCTCCATGCCAATCCCGAGGGGCAACCGGGTGAGCTTTCTGGCGCCTTCGGGAGCCATGCTGGTGGTGCTGGCTGACCTCTGCCATCAGCAGTGGGGACTTGAAGTACCCGAGCTCGAAGAAAAGACGAGAGCACGCCTGCAGGAGATAAGCCCGGACTACATCCGGATGAGAAACCCGGTTGATATCTGGCCTTCGGCCCTTGACCACGGCATCGAGTTCAGCTACGGAGAGGCCATTGAAGCCCTGATGAAAGACCAAAATATCGATGCGGTAGTGCCGATTCTCATGCTGGCCGACGAAGTTGGCGTGCCGCCGCTGGACTTCCTGGTCAGGCTGGCCAAAAAATACCCGGAAAAGCCGCTTTATGTCACTTTCAGCGCCGAGAAAAAGCACATGGAAGCGGCCAAGGCATTTCTGGAACCGAAAGGCGTACCCACCTTCCCCCTGATTGAAGAGCCTTTTGAGGTCCTTTCCATACTCAACCGGTGCCGGCAGGCCATGCAACGACCCGGTTGATATGCTATAATATTATGTCAATTATTTACAGTATGAGGTGATTTATTGTACCGGAAAAGCACCCTGGATAATGGACTGCGCATTATAACCTCAACCATGCCCCAGACCCGCTCCGTGTCGGTCAGCTTCTTCATCGGCACCGGCTCCCGCTACGAAGCTGATTCTCAGGCTGGTATCTCCCACTTCATCGAGCATCTGTGCTTCCGCGGCACTGCCAGGCGGCCCACCGCCCATGACATCTCCACGGCCATCGAAGGGGTGGGCGGTATTCTCAACGGCGGCACGGATAAGGAGCTCACCGTTTACTGGTGCAAGGTGGCCCAACCTTACCTTGAGACCGCCCTCGATGTGCTGGTGGACATGCTCATCAACTCCCGATTTGACCCCGAAGATATAGAAAAGGAGCGCCAGGTCATCATTGAGGAGATAAACATGAGCAATGACTCACCGCAGCAGCGGATGGGGATGCTCATTGACGAGCTGCTCTGGCCCGGCCACCCGCTGGGGCGGGATATCGCCGGCAACCGTGATTCGGTCGGCAATATCACCCGGGAAATCATGCTCGGCTACCTCGCCGGTCACTACCATCCGGGCAACACCGTGATTGCCGCCGCCGGTGACATCCAGCACAAGGAAATGGTAAGCATGGTGGAGCAGGCGCTGGGCAAATGGAAGGGACAGCAGCCCCAGACCGGGTTCCTCACCTTTGAAGAAGCACCATTCCCCCGGCTGCGCATCGAGAGCCGGGAGCTCGAGCAGGTGCACCTTTGCCTGGCGCTGCCGGGCCTGCCTCTCCTCCACCCCAAGAGGTTTGCCATTGACCTGCTCAACGTCATCCTCGGCGAAGGCATGAGCAGCCGCCTGTTCACCAATATCCGGGACAAGCTGGGACTGGCCTACAGCATCAGCAGCTACATTGACCATTTCCTGGACACCGGCTCGCTCATCATCGCTGCCGGGGTGGAGATTAAAAACCTGCAGGTGGCCGTAAAGGCCATCATTGAGGAACTGAATCAGCTCAGGGCGACGATTCCGGAACCGGAGCTGAACAAGGCCAAGGAATTCACCAAAGGACGACTGCTGCTGCGCATGGAGGACAGCCGCAGCGTGGCCGGCTGGATGGGTGGTCAGGAACTGCTCACCGGACGCATCCTCACCATTGACGAGGTCGTCTCCATAGTTGATAGCATCACTGCCGAAGAATTGCAGACGCTTGCCCGGGAACTGCTGACTGGCGAGAAACTCCGCCTGGCGATAGTGGGGCCGGTCCCAGCGGATGAGCCTCTGGAAGAGCTGCTGAAGCTATAGTTACTTCGCTCTTGTATAGTATCTAAATTGCTTTAGAATCCATAATTCACTATAATGACTCAGGTAGGCAGGCTCTATTTAGTAGTGTTAGCCCTGATGGCAACGGTTACACTTTGGACACGTCATTGTATAATGATTTAATGCTCTATGCTGGCTAAACTCGCATTTTTCGGTGCGTCGCGCAACGTTACCGGTTCCTGCTATCTATTAGAAAATTCTGATGTCAGGATACTGGTGGATTGCGGGTTGTATCAGGAGCGCAAATATCAGGATAGGAACTGGGACTCATTCCCATTCGACCCTGAAACCATCGACGCCGTCTTTCTAACCCATGCCCACCTCGACCACTGCGGCCTGCTACCCAAGCTGGTGCGTGATGGCTATAAGGGCAAGATATACTGTACGCAGGCAACGTCCGAGATAGCCCAAATCATACTGCTCGATTCGGCACACCTACAGGAAGAAGATGCTATCTATAAAGCAGAGCGCCACCGGCGGGAAGGGCGACGCGGCCCATACCCGGAGGCGCCGCTTTACACTGCCGAGGATGCTGAGGCGGTTACCCCGCATTTCGCCGCTATAGAATACGCCAGCTGTGTCCGGGTGAAAGATAGCGTTGAAGGCTGTTTCTATGATGCCGGCCACGTACTTGGTTCGGCGACTGTTGCCATTACAGTAATGCAGGACGGCGGGAAGCGCCGTATACTCTTTTCCGGCGATGTTGGCGAACCAGACCGCCCTATTATAAATGACCCGGCCATTTTCCATGAGGCAGACTACGTGGTAATCGAGTCAACCTATGGTGACCGCACCCATACAGAACACAAAAACATCGACATTCAAACACAGTTACGTGACTGCATCAACGAGACACTAAAAGCAGGTGGCAACATAATTATACCGAGCTTCGCACTGGAGCGCAGCCAGGAACTGCTCTACCATCTGAACGAACTATTCCTGCGCGACGAGGTCCCGCCGGTAACCGTCTTTTTAGACAGCCCTATGGCAATACGCATTACCGAGGTTTTCAAGCGACACGCTGAACTCTTCGACCGGGAAATGATGCAGCGTCTGCGCCAGGGGAATTCGCCTTTTAGTTTTGACAACCTGAAGATGGTGCAGACTGCGGAGGAGTCCAAGGCAATCAACCTCGTCAAAGGGAGCGCCATAATCATTGCTGGCAGCGGTATGGTGACGGGTGGCCGCATAAAGCACCATCTGGTAAATAACATCACCCGGCCGGAGAACACCATACTATTCATTGGCTATCAGGCGCAGGGAACGCCGGGCAGATACCTGCTGGACGGGGAAAAACAGATCCGATTATTAGGGCAAACCTATCCCGTGCGGGCACGAGTTGTTAAGATAGATGGATTCTCCGCCCATGCTGATCGCGAGGGGCTTTTGGCCTGGATATCTGACATGCGCAGGCCGCCTCGCTGCATTTTCGTCACCCACGGTGAGGAAAGGGCTGCGACCAGCTTTGCTGAATTTCTCAGTGAGCAGACAGGGTGGCAAACACAGGTCCCACACTACAAAGATACCGCGAAGCTTATTTAAGAGGGAGAAGACTTTTGAAAAGAGGGGCTTCGCCCCTCTTAAACTCCCCGTCATATAAAAAGGGCCGCGGCCCAGAGGGCCGCGGCGTAATTCTTTATTTGCTGCCTTTCGCCAGCGCAGACCTCGGCCTTACATGCCGTAGTCCATGCCGCCACCGGGCATCGGCGGTGTCTTTTCCTTCTCCGGGATATCGGTCACCAGCGCTTCGGTAATCAGGACCATGGAGGCAATGCTGGCGGCATTCTGCAGGGCGCTCCTGACCACCTTGGTCGGGTCAATGATGCCCTTCTTCACCATGTCGCCGAATTCGTCGGCCTCGGCATCGTAGCCGGTGCCGACCGGGCTCTTCTTGACCGTATCAACGACCACCGAGCCGTCCTTACCCGCATTGACCGCTATCCAGCGAATCGGCTCCTCAACCGCTTTTTTCACAATATCAACACCAGTGTCCTCGTCACCAGTCAATTGCAGCTTATCCAGTGTCTTGAGTGAATTGAGCAGGGCAACGCCGCCGCCGGGCAGAATGCCCTCTTCCACCGCGGCTCGCGTGGCCGAAAGAGCATCTTCAACCCGGTGTTTCTTCTCTTTAAGCTCAACCTCGGTGGCAGCGCCCACCTTGATGACCGCCACACCGCCGGCCAGCTTGGCCTGCCGCTCCTGGAGTTTCTCTCGGTCGAAGTCAGAGGTGGTCTCCTCAATCTGGGCCTTTATCTGCTTGATTCGCGCCTTGATGGCCTCGTCTGCCCCTTTACCTTCAACGATGGTGGTCTTGTCTTTGTCCGACGTCACCCGGCGCGCCCGGCCCAGGTCCTCAACGGTAACCGAGTCCAGCTTGCGCCCGACCTCCTCGGAGATGACCTTGCCGCCGGTGAGGATGGCCATGTCCTCGAGCATCGCCTTGCGCCGGTCGCCAAATCCGGGCGCCTTAACGGCGAGGATATTGATGGTGCCGCGCAATTTATTGACCACCAGAGTGGCCAGGGCCTCGCCGTCCACATCCTCTGCCACCACCAGCAGGTTCTTCGATACCTGCAGTATCTTTTCCAGCGCCGGCAGAAGGTCGGATACCGCCGAAATCTTCTTATCCGTAATCAGGATATAGGGGTCTTCAATCTCCGCTTCCATACGCTCGGCGTTGGTGATGAAGTAGGGACTGATATAGCCACGGTCAAACTGCATACCTTCAACGTATTCTGTCTCGTAGGTAATGCCCTTTGACTCCTCCACCGTAATCACGCCGTCTTTGCCCACCTTGTCCATCACCTCGGCAATGAGGTTGCCGATCTCACGGTCCTTGGCGGTGATGGTGGCCACCTGGGCAATCTGCTCCTTGTCTTTGACCGGTGTTGATACTGATTTCAGCTCCTCAATGATGGCGCCGGTTGCTTTCTCGATGCCCCTTTTCAGTGCCAGAGGGTCGGCGCCGGCGGCCACATTCTTGAAGCCGCCAGTGATGATGGCATGCGCCAGAATGGTCGAGGTGGTGGTGCCATCACCACAGGCATCGTTGGTCTTGCTGGCCGCTTCCTTGACCAGCTGCACGCCCATGTTCTCAAACGGGTCCTGGAGCTCAATATCCTTGGCAATAGTAACGCCGTCATCGATTACTGATGGCGCTCCCCACTTCTTGTCCAAGGCTACCGGACGCCCTTTTGGACCTAGAGTTACTTTTACGGCATCAGCCAAGATGTCTATTCCCTTTTTCAGCGATTGTCTCGCCTCTTGATCGAATATTATCTGTTTCGCCATTTTTTCCTCCTTATCGTGTTTCGGTACTTACTTGCTCTTTTTAGCCAGAATATCGCTCTCGCGCAGAATCATATACTCTTCATCGTCGAGCTTGATCTCGGTGCCGCCATACTTGGCATAGATTACGATGTCGCCCACCTTGATATCCATGGCAATGCGCTTGCCGTCATCGGATAGCCGGCCCGGACCAACCGCGACCACCTTGCCTTCCTGAGGTTTCTCCTTGGCCGTATCCGGCAAATAGATGCCTGCCTTGGTTTTCCCCTCGGCTTCAATTGGTTTGACCACCAAACGGTCTGCGAGCGGCTGCAACTTGACTGCCATTCCTGTCCTCCTTATTAGAAATTAAACAATGATTGATTTTCATTATTTAGCACTCTCGGTTTGAGAGTGCTAAAAATATAATAGCAGCAATGAGCTGTTCTCATCAACACATTAGGTTACCATATTTTGTCATTCATGTCCACTATAAGCAATTTAACTCTTACTTTTTCCTGATTTCTCCCTTAAGCTCTATATTTCTTAATATTTCGGGATTTTCACGCTTTTCCATGACCTTCTTTCCATTATCGCCGAGCAGTCCAGATTTAACTATACCGCCCCGCCTCAAAAAGAATAGCCCGACTAACCCTTGACATTGTACACGTACCGTGTATTATTAACCACACGGCGTAAATTTTCATCTCCTTATTATTTTCCTAATTTAATATGCGTTAAAACATGGTGTATTATGTTCAGCGTGCGGACGTCTACAGCAGGCGGCCAAGAGGTAACTGGTCATAATCGGCGAAAGAACAGGGCGGCTGCTTCTGGAGCTCAAATCTCGGAACGCCTCCTTATTCAGGTCTGGCAACGGCTAACGGGCGGAGCCGACCTCATTACTGAAGAAGGCGAACCGATGCAGCTCATCTACCCGGGAAGGGAGAATGATGACCGGGGTGCGGACTTAACCGACGCCGTAATTTCATTGGGTCAGGGACTGATTAAGGGTGATATCGAGTTTCACCGGTGGTCAAGCGATTGGAGAAGGCACCAACACCATCAGGACCCGGCCTATAACAGCACCATACTGCACGTGGTGATGTGGCGTGATACCGAGCCGGTTACTCAGCTACAGAACGAAAAGAAAGTCCCGATTCTGGCGCTGAGCAGACATCTAAAAATAGCTACCAGACAACGGATGAGGACTGATCATCCAACTGATACTTCCACCCTGCCCTGCTATCGAGCCGTCAAATCATTACCAATGGAAAGAATAGATACTATACTGGACAATGCCGGGCACGAACGTTTTCTGGCCAAGGCAGCGGCATTCCAAGATGAATTAAGCGGCGACCCACCGGAACAGATATTGTACCAGGGAGTAATGAAGGCGCTGGGTTACTCGAAAAACAAGCCGCCCTTTGAAGAACTCGCTCGCAAAGTGCCCTTACACCGTTTGCAAACCATAGTCCGGCGCTATCTGCCAGATGACAGATGCCTTGCCCGGCAGCAGGCGCTGCTTCTGGGTACTGCTGGCCTACTGCCTTCTCAGCAAGGTATCCACCACTCTGCGGTAGCAAGCGAGCACTGGGTCGAAGCACTGGAAAGATACTGGTCGGAATATGACCACCGCCTCATAATGTCAGCCGATAGCTGGCGCCTGATTAAGGTCAGACCGAATAACTCACCCGTACGTCGTATTGCCGGCATAAGCTATCTGATACTTCGCTATCGTAAAGAGGGCATACTCGAAGAGATTATCAATTTAATATCGGAGATAAGAATTGACCAAGCGTATTTTGCCACGGTAACAGGCATGATGGTGATGGCCGGTGGCTACTGGAAGACGCACTATGAACTTGGGTGCTACAGCAGACACATCGCCCCGGCACTCATCGGAAGCAACCGCGCCACCGCCATTGCCGTAAACGTCATCCTGCCCTTTATCTACGCCTGGAGCAGGCTAAATGCAAAGCCGGAATTAGCCGCCAAGACTCTGGCGATATTCAACGCTTATCCAAAGCCGGGCACCAATGCCATTGAAAAACATATGTCGAAGCAACTGGGCAGGAGCAGCGTGCCCATAAATTCGGCACAGCGGCAGCAGGGGTTGATTCATATCTATAAGACACTCTGCATACATGGGAAATGCGCGGTTTGCCCATTGGGCATGGCGGCAAAACGGTAAGAGCCAGCGGTAAACCTGCGTGGTCAGGCCAGATATGCCACTATCTGCCCGAGGTTCTGGAGCCGGGGGCAATCAGCCGCCTCGGCGAAATAGTCAATCCGGTCAATCAAAATCCCCCTCATCCCTGCCTGGCTGGCACCGACGACATCTATCTGGTACTGGTCGCCAACGTAGATGGCTTCATGAGGCTTAATTCCAGCCCTTTTCACTGCCTCCTGAAATATCTCCGGGCTCGGTTTGGTGAAGCCGATCTCCTGCGAGGTCACCACCACCCGAAGCCATTCGGTCAACCCCAGGTCATCCAGCAGCGAAGTGATGTCCTTATCAATATTGGAGATGAGGCCCAGAATCAGCTCCCGC